>UEXM01001494.1_pt1 | contig 19504 bp, 10 predicted proteins | sample 1796661 | NCBI WGS metagenome assembly UEXM01 (sample SAMEA4772469, study PRJEB27181) | metagenome | reverse complement strand
AAACTTTTTGGAAAAAATGAAAGTAAACTTGGCAATTTAATTGCAAACGTACCAGTCATTGTGTCTTTGCCAAACTACTATTACGGAAACACTCGACCTGATTGGAGTGATTTTTTAAAAGAGTGCGAAGCAAAAAACATTAGTATACATTTAGACGCGGCATGGTTCACTGCCACAAAAGGCATGGAATTGAATCTCGATCATCCTAATATCAAGACAGTTGCGTTTAGCATTTCAAAGACAGGCTTTCCATGGAATAAGTTTGGAATAAGATTCGCCAAACAAAAAACTATTGACAGTATAACTGTAAGAAATGCAAATGGATGGGTAAACAGAAACACAACAAATTGTGCTGATTTTATATTAGACAATATACATGTTGATCATGCATGGGATTGTCATGAACAAAACTATAATCACGTTTGTGAAAAACTGTCCTTAACAAAAACTAATTTTATACATGTCGCCAAACGGGATAACAAGGCTGTGGGAATAGCCAATATTTTGAATCAGTCCTAAACAATTATATCGACGTCGTTAGCGTAATTTGTAAATCCATTCTCTTTGACTACCTTCAACACTGAATTCACTCTGCTTACCAATTCGTCTTTGTGTGATATTAGGAATATGTTCTTTTTCTGTGTCCTGCTCATGTCTTTCAACACAGCCATGGAACTTTCAACACCAGATATGTCCATGCCTGCGTCCACTAGTTCGTCTATGAACAGCAAGTTGATCTGTTGATAAAGGCTTTCCCACACATCTCTGAATGCCCAGCTCAGACTCAGAATTAATCTATTTCTTTCACCCCTGCTCAAGTTATCAAAATCCAGTTCTCTGCCCAGTTCCTCGATACGCACAGTAAGATCCGATTGGAAAGTCACTGTGTGTGGCAGTTTCACTTTGCCCAAGAAGTATGCCAGTCTCTGATTCAAGTATGTCAAGTTCTGTTCTATGATCCTTGTTCTTATGAATGAGTCTTTTGCAGTCAATAACTTGTATAAAAATTCTTGATGCCTGTGTAGATCTTCTAGCTCGTTTGCTTTCTCGTAATCTATCTTTTGTATTGCAGATTTTTTCATCTCTGTGATCTGTTCTGCGTATGTGTCCTCTTTTTTCTCGGTGTGTTCAAGTTGTCTCTGTAGATCTTTCAATGAACTTTTGTGATTGAATGCCTCGTCTATGGTGTCGTAGTAGGTGTCAGGTATCTGTCCAAGATCTCCTACATCATCAATGCCTTGTTGTATTTCTGCAAGATCAGTTTTTAACTTGGTAACGTAATCGGTTGATTCTGTTAGTTGCATTTTCAGTTTGTCCACGAGATGCGTGTGTTTGTCATCTAGTAGTTCTTGCTCACAGGTTGGACACTTCTGCTGTGCCGCATATTCAAGGTCCGCATTTGTTTTTGTAACTGTGCTTTCCGCTTTGGTCAAGGAATCCTCGTGGTACGCCTTTTCCTTTTGCAGACTTCTCAGTGCAGTCTGCATCTCATTGTGTTTCTGCAGTTTTTTATGTTTCGCGATTTCGATTTCGCTATCTACTTTTTCCAGTTCTGCTATTGCTTCTTTGAAACTTATTATGTCGTCTTCCTTTTGTTTGCTCCATGCATTTGATCTTATCTGTAGGCTTTCTATGGACTCTTGTATTTTTTCATTCGACGCAACCCTGGCATCTATCTTCAACTTTTCTTCAGTCAGCATCTGCTTTGTTGCTTTTTGTTTTTCCTTCAACAGATCTGCTTTCTGTGACAGCAGTGTTATACCAAGCAACTGTTCTATTATCTCTCTTTGTTCTGCTTGTTTTGTAGACAAAAACGGTTGTGTGTAAGTGTTCAGTGCTATTATGTTCTTGAACATAGAATGAGTCATGCCCATTAGTTTGTTTATCTCTACCTGTGTTTCTCTGTTCTCACCTTGTGCTTCGTTGCTCTCTGTTTTTTGTTCTATGTCGTTGGCATAGAATCTAAATATTTGCGGTTTACGTCCTCTCTCGATTGTGTATGTTATTCCGTTTTTCACAAACTTAACACCAACCAACATACCCTTTTCGTTAGTTTTGTTTACAAGATTGTCTCTTCTGATGTTTGTTAATGCTTCACCAAAGAACACATAACTTAGTGCGTTTATGATAGTTGTCTTGCCTGTACCGTTCCTGGCACCTGCATCATCGCCACCCAGGTCCATGTTCTCACCAATGACAAGCACCAGACTTTTATTTGAAAAATCTATTGCTTGGGCCTGGTTGCCCACACTCATGAAATTTTTTACCGTAAGTTCTTTAATTGTTAGCATTCTTTTTTTCTTCTACGTTTCTTTTTTCCAAAATTTTCTATTGCTTCATACACTGCCAAGGGTGTTGATAGCGTTTGATCTTCCACCCACTTTTTGTAGCCTTTTAACCATTCCTCCTGCGTTGGTGGATTTTTGAATCTTTCAAAAAGATCAGACTCTGTCATTTTTACTTCGTAATCACCTTTGAGTGCTTTTATAAATTTCTTTTTACTAATTCTGGACATCTAGATCATTGTAAATTGCTGTTAACACGTTCTTGTCATACACTTCTGAGTCTACACCCTGTAACTGTTTCACAACAATCTGATCAACGCTGTCAAACTTCTGCACTTCCACCAGTGGTTGTTGTGCGTTGTCCACCTGTTCTGGTATTAGTTGTAGTTCTCTCAACTGGTATTTGTCTATGAATGTTTCCCTCACGAAGTTCGCCTCTTCGTAACTGATTTTGATATCTAGTGTGACTCTCACATACATCTTTGGTTTCAAATACTTGTCTGGGTCTTCCAGTAGTTCAGAAACTTTGATAGTGATGTATCTAGGCATATCCGGCCAATTCACAAATTTTGGTTCATTGCCGTATTCTAATATCATCATGCCCCTGTCGTCATCCCAGGCATCTGCGTAGTTGTGTGGGAAAGCGTTTCCCATGTATGTCACGTTCTTCATGTACTGTCTCTTGTGGAAGTGTCCTGAGAAAACTTTCCCACAGCCTGCGAAATGATCTGTCTGTATTCCTCCAACATCCGGCATTTCCACCATTGCATTCATTTTGAAGTAAGGAAGTTCGAAGTGGCCAAACACATATTTCTGTTTCATCTTTTCGATCTTCTTCCATTCGTCTTCGACTATCCATGGTAGTATGGCAACATCGTCCTCTACTAACCATTCATTCACAATGTGTATGTTTGGAATGTTCCTGATGTATTCCATTGAATTAATTTCTCTTTTGTCTCTGTAATACAGATCGTGGTTGCCCATTATCACGTATACTTTTTCAAACGCGGCACCTAAACGTTCCATGTTGGAAACTGTGTAGTTCATTGTGGAAACGTTCGTGGCAGATCTGTGATGGTGCCAGTCTCCTAGGAATATGCAAGTCTCACACCCTTCTGCCTTTGCTTGTGCTATGAACCATTTTACGAAATCCTCACAGTCGTCGTTGTGTATACGACTGTTGCCTTTGAGCCCAAAGTGTATGTCCGTGAAACAGGCTACCTTTTTAAAAAATGCCATCGATTACCATTTCTTCTTGACGATTGGTTTATGATTGGTCATGTCTATCTTGTTCTTAAACTTGACGTCTTCGAAATCCTCTGAATCCAGTTTGCCTTTCTTCTTCAAGGTCTTGTTCAGTTTTGCTAGGGTTGTCTTGTTGACTGCGTGTACATCGCCGTGTGCTGTCTTCATTCGCTTTTGGTATGAAGGTCCTGCGGTCTCGTTCTCGTTTTGCCTTGTGAAACTAGGCATCATCCCGTTGAACTCCAACAGGTCATCTCTGATTGCTTGATTTTTCTTTTCGATGTTCAATATCCTTGTGAAACTGTTTGTTATGGCCGCCGTGTAGTATGCGAAAGGATTGTCAGATTTTGACTCATCGAACTGCAATCCAATTTGACTTAATTGCATCAGTGCCTGTGATTGCATCTCGTCGTTGTATGTGTAACCTCTCCAGTTTGCCCTGGTACCATATCTCTCACACAACTTCATGTACATCATTGCAAGTTGATTGGTCATCTTGCCGTGATCCACCGAGAAGTGTCCGTTGTCCATGCCACCCATCCAGTGTGATTTGCCAACGCAAATCAATTTGTCTTTTTGGTCAAAACGATAATGTTGGAAAGGCGGGAAGTTGACCTTGCTGTGATGGTCCGCCGTGGTTTTGGGATTCTTCTTCCTCTGGTCGTCCATGGGCACGTGATCGAACATCATGACCCTGAACACAAGATCTGTTTTTTCTATTTTTCTGGGACTGACAGTGTAGTCCACTAATTTTATTTTTTTAAGTCCCGACGCTTTGGCTTCCTCCCATGCTTCTTGTGTGAGTCTCTTGGCTTTGGCTTTTCTGGCCTGTGCTACAGCACTGGCGTTGACCTTCTTTAAATTTGGCACTATTAAGTCATACTGTGCGTCCTCGGGTGCGACGTATGAACAGTATGTGTTCTTGCTGGCATGTATTTGTGCTAGTAAATCTCTGTTGTTTAGGTACTTGACTCTCTTCATAATTCCTTCTCTTTATATTAATGTGAGTGACCACAAACAGGTCTGTTGAATCGTGCCGTATGGGTAATTAAGTGTGCCTAGAATAATGCCTATAAATATAGTTAAAGTATACGAAATTTTACAAAGGAAAGCAACCATATAATGGCATTCGGAGACATAGGCAAGATAGTAAAGAACGTAGGAGGGGGCATATTCAACCGTACCCTGGGCAGGCTAACGGGTGCTGGTATTTCCACGGATTCGAGAATAGTACAGGCCAGGGCCAAATGGTCCGGACGTTCGGACAAGACCGACTGGCGTGTGAGATTACAGATACCATCTGGCGCGGACGCTGTCTACGACTCCATACTAGCCAATAACGAATTACTAGCGCCATTGGTGCCATCACGTGGCATATTCTGGCCTTTGACACCGGCGGTGGTGATACAGCATTCTGCCAACTACAATCCCCTGGCACAGACACACAGCAACTATCCGTTCCAGGCTTACCAGAACTCACAGGTGGACTCCATGAACATCATTGGAGAGTTCCCCGTGCAGAATTCAGATGACGCCAAGCACTGGGTGGCAACCGTGAACTTCCTGAGGACCATAACCAAGATGTACTTTGGTAAGGATCAGGCCCTGAAAGGCAACCCACCGCCTATCATGCACATGTCAGGTTACGGTGATCACATGTTCCAGAAAGTGCCGGTGATAGTGAACACATTCAACGTGGAACTTAGACCGGGCATAGATTACATTTCTACCAAACAGACACAGGTCGGATATGATGCTGGTTTCGTAGATCCAAATTTAGCGGCCGCGGTGGAGGCAGGAACGTCACAGACCTGGGCACCCACACTGTCAAACATATCAGTGCTGGTGACACCGATCTACAGCAGGGAATCAATCAAGAACTTCTCTCTGTCACAATTCGCACGTGGCGAGTTGAACGGTAAAGGTGAAGGAGAGATAGGATTCATTTAATGGCCAAGTACTCTTCAACATCACCATACTTCAATACTCCACAGAATGAGGTCAATCTTGAAACGTTTGTTCCCAGAACCATAACTGCGGAGGACGATGATCAGAGTTACACCATCGAGAGGACATACGCATACAGGCCAGACCTGTTGGCCTATGACCTTTATGGCTCACCTAGGCTTTGGTGGGTGTTCGCACAGCGTAATCCAGACCAGATAGAGGATCCCATCTACGACTTCAAACCAGGAGTGACCATACAGTTGCCTAAACCCGGCAACGTTAACTCAGACCTAGGAATATAACATGGTAGGAACTACGGCACGAGAAGCGTATATCATGAGGGGCACAAATTCTTTTGAATTGCCCAACCCCTTACACAAGTATGCGTCTTACAACACGATTTTTACTTTATCAGCGATCACGGAGGAGGAATTTCGTAGAGGTGCATACCTAACAGGGACATTACATGATGTGGTCGCTAAGACAGGAGGTATAGGACCTGACGGTTTCCGTAGTGCATACAGGCTTGGAGAAATAGAGTCAGCGAAAGGCCAAGGCCCAGCGGGCGGGGCCAAAACTGTGCAAAAATTAAGAGAACGAAATGCCAGGTATAGGGAAAGCATATCAGTGCTTGAAAGGAATCACGATGTCTTCATAGAAAACGTCAACATACTTTCAACTATTGCACCCAACACTGACAGGAGCCTCGCCAACTTCACCAAGATGGAGTTTGAGATACATGAACCATATGGCATCACTTTGATAGAAAAGATACGTGCCGCGACTTTCAATTCGGGATTCTTGGACTATCAAGATGCACCATTGTTGTTGACCATAGAGTTTAAGGGATTTGACGAGAACGGAAAGCCACTTAAGAACGGCATGTCCGAGACCAGGAAGATTCCCATACTGATAGCAAGGGTAGATTTTGATGTCAACGAGGGTGGCGCCAGATACAGCATAGTGGCCGTTCCCTACGGAGATGTTGGATTCGATGACAGGTTCAAGGTACTACGTACAAGGGTGGACCTAACACAAAGCAGTTGGAGACAATGGAAGACAACATTCGAACAGGCCCTGGATGATCAAATGCAACAGGAGATAAAGGAGAAGGTACGACAGTATGCTGACAAGTACAGGTTAGAAGTGGATGATAAACTTCTCAGGAAAGAATTGTATGACTACGCATTCACTTTGGATTCTACCTACGGTGACAAGACAGTCAACGATCAGATAGGTACAGATCCAGATGATGTAAATGCCGGGGCGGCAACAGCCGAGCAGACGCAGACTGCGGACTCCGGAACCACTATAGTGAAAGCATTAGAGGATTGGTTGAGGAATCATCCTGGTTTCTTTGACATAGCACAGGACTTCTGGAGAGCTTACCTGACCATGGCCGGCTACAAACTGCCGGAGAACGAAGAAGACAGGACAGTTTATATCAACAAACTCTTGACCAGCAAAGAAAAGGAAAATGAGTTACAACAACTTTTTCTCAAGTACCAGTACGTGCCATGGTTCAAGATAAAGAGCACAGTGTTCACGGACACTTCGAGACTGGACGCAGTGACCAAGATGCACCCCAAAGAGATAGTGTACAAGGCCATACCCTACAAGGTGCACGTGTTGAAATTGCTTTCAGCGGGTCTCAGCATCGGTAAGGTACGTTGGGATAAATTGGTCAGGAAAAATTATGATTACATATACACGGGTAGCAACGTTGACGTGCAAGGCCTACGTATCAACTATAAAAGTGCATACTACATGAGGAATGTGCGTGGCGACGACAAGACAGAAAACGAGACAGGTATAAAGAGGGTAGTATCTAACCTAAGTAATCTGGTGTTTGGACAGGAGGACTATCCTGAGCCGTTATTGCCTCTGAGGTCCTATCCATCCAACATCAAAGGCAGATCCACAGTGGAGAACTTTCGGGCGGGCGGCAACAAGGCGCAGGAGTTCTTTGACTACTTGACCAATCCAGAAGCCGACATGATGAGGATAGAACTGGACATATTGGGGGACCCCCATTTCATATGTCAGGATGTTTTATCTTGCCTAAAAAAGTTGAACGACAAAAAGATCGATCAAATTATAACCATAGATTCTGATTTTGACGAGAATCAATTTGGGAGTTTCAACGCTGACCAATACATGACCCTGATAAACCTCAGGTACAGATTACCTGCGGACATAAATGAAAAAGAGGGAACAATGTTTTCCGGAATTGACAAAGTAAGGGACGAGAATCTTTTCTTTAATGGGGTGTACCAGGTGGTCAAAGTTGATTCTAAATTCGATCAAGGACAGTTCCTGCAGACGCTGACCTGTGTGAGGATGAACAACCAACAGGGCCAAGGCACAGCACCAAATGTGATCACGTCTTCGGCACTGAAAAGTAAGTACATTGACAAGAAAAAAGATGTGGAATCTGTAGCAGATATCAAAAGGGAAGCATCAAACGCCAAAGAATTAATGAAAGCATTGGGAAAAATAGATTTATAGAATATGGCATACAAAGATCAAAGAGGATTCACAGATTCGCAGGACAACCAAAAGGATTTCAACGAGAAATACATAGACAGCAACAGTGGTCCATACCTGGCCACGGTGAAGTACACCAATGATCCTCAGAGGATGGGAAGATTGGGCGTTAATATACCAGCATTAACACACACAAAAAATCCAACTGCGAAACAGATCACATGGTGTCAGTATCTGTCGCCATTCTATGGTGTCAAATCTTTGCAAGGGGTTAATGGCCAAGATCCATATGGATACAAATCCAGCCAGTCTAGTTATGGAATGTGGGCAATACCACCTGACATAGACACATCAGTGTTGGTAATTTTTGCCAAAGGTGATGGAGGGAGGCCCACTGCATTTTGGATGGGTTGTGTGCAGGAGCCACTTACCAATCAACAGATACCAGGACACGGGTCAACCACTGAGACAGCCATGCCTGCATCCGGAGGAGATTTTTCACAAAGTAAAAGTGATGTTTATGGGACCGACCTGTTGCCTGCCGGAGAAAAAAATCGTAAATTTACAGATGTGTCTGTGCAGTTTGAACAACAAAAATTTCCCATAAACGAGAGATTAGCGGATCAATTGACCAAGCAAGGTCTGGTTACAGATACAGTCAGGGGTACTACCACAAGTTCTGCACGTAGGGAATCTCCCAGTGCTGTATTTGGAATTAGCACACCCGGCAGGATAAGTCCAGATTCGGCACAACCGCGTATAGGCTTAGATGGTGCGCCAGTCAAAGTTGACCGGGAATCAGGACACAGTTTCGTCATGGATGACGGTGCCGCGGACGGCACCAACCAACTCACAAGATTACGTACAGCATCAGGACACCAGTTGTTAATGAACGACTCAGAGGGTGTGGTGTATCTGGCCAACGGATCGGGCAAGGCATTCATAGAGATGGACACGGACGGCACGGTCAGTGTGTACTCGGATGGTGGAATAAATCTAAGATCAGGCAGGGACTTCAACCTGCACTCAGACATGAACATCAACTTCCATGCCAAGGGTGTGATAAATTTTACTTCTGAGACAAACGTGGCCCTTAACGCAGAAGGTTATGTGTTTGCGATGGGAGAGAAAGGCATACTGAACAGTTCACAGAAAGGTTCGGTCAGGAACTACGCCAGGGACGGGATATCGTCATTCACGGACGGAACACAACTACATGGTGCAGGCGGCAGGATAGATCTAGCAGGATCACAGGTACATTTTAATTCGGTCGGCGCCAGCAGTGCATGGGGGCCAGGTTGGTTGAAACCAGATGCCATAGGCATAAAGGTCACCGATGGCTTGATAGACATCGACGACGATAATCCATTACCGCAGGGAAAACCAAACAAGATCGAGAACAAGACCACCGTGTCTGACTTTGTCACCCACGAGCCATATGACAGGCAGAGTAGCACACAGAGGACAAAGGCATACATCAATGAAGCAATGGCAGAGATCAAGGCAACCAGTCCAGAACTGTCAGCGACAGAATTAAAAATAATTAAGGCGGAACTATTAAAACAGCCAAGCATTAAAGCAGTGTCAGACAAACTAGGCAAGATTGTTAAACTGAACGACAAGATCAAACTGCCCATAAAGAATCTAAACACGCTCGTGGCAAAGGCAGATGCTATCAATAAACTAATAAATCTAGATCCAAAGGAAGCGGTGATGAGTTTCGTTCAAGGACAGGTAGCAAGTTTAAAAAATCAGGCGATTAGTGCAGTGAGGAGTTTCTTCCGATTTTAGGGAGTAAATATACAATATGGCATACGGAGATTCAGGATCAGGCAACGGACTATCAAACAAGTCAGTGACCTTCAAGGGTTTCAGTTCACGTGCGGACAAGAAGAACTTCAAACTGTACGACTTCGAGGTGGCCAAGCAGGACCTGATCAACAGGCTATCAGTGCGTAAGGGCGAGAGGGTGGAGAACCCAGAGTTCGGCACAATAATATACGATGCCATATTCGAGCCATTCACAGAGGATCTGAAAGACGCCATCGTGGAGGACATCACGGCAAATCTCAACGCGGACCCACGTATAGCCACAGAGGAGATCTTGGTCTCAGAAGCGGACAAGGGCATAGCCATACAGGCCACTATTACGTATGTTCCTCTGAATATTACCGAGAAACTGAGATTCAACTTCGATGAGAATTCGTTGTTACGCCTATCTTAATATACGCACATTTCCTAACATATAAATACCATTGTAATTACAATGGCCACAACAGATAGACAGAACAGATTATTAGTAGCGGAAGATTGGAGGAAGATCTACCAGGCTTTCCAACAGGCGGATTTCAAATCATACGACTTTGAAACTTTAAGAAGGACCATGGTGGCCTATCTCAAGGAGAACTACCCAGATGATTTCAACGATTTCGTTGAGAGTTCTGAGTACGTGGCACTGATAGATCTCATAGCATACATCTCACAGGCACTTTCATTCAGGGTCGACCTCAACGCCAGGGAGAACTTCCTAGAGACAGCGGAGAGAAGAAACAGTGTTCTACGATTGGCGAGATTGATCAACTACAACGCCAAGAGAAATCAACCAGCCACAGGAATGTTGAAGATAGATTCAATATCCACCACACAGGACGTGCAGGACAGCACAGGTACAAATCTAGCAAATTCAACGATCATATGGAATGACTCTGCAAACTCAAACTACAGGGAGCAGTTCACTGCCATACTGAACGCGGCAAACCAGACGGGACAACTGTTCGGCAATCCCAGGGAGTCAGGCACAATAGGTGGCATCACCACAGAGGTCTACACATTAAGTTCAAACCAATTGGATATACCCGTATTCAAATTCCAGAAGTCAGTGGGAGGCGTGTCCAGAGGATTCGAGATAGTGCCCAGCACCATAACAGACTCTGATAGCATATACGAATCTTCACCAGTGCCAGGAACGGGACTGACATACACATACAGATCAGATGGTTCTGGTGACAGTTCAAACAACACGGGATTCTTCTTCCTGTTCAAACAGGGCACAATACAACAGTCAGACTTCACAGTGGACACGTCAGTGACCAACTACGTCAAACCTTTGGATGCATCCAACATCAACAATTCTGATGTCTGGTTGTACAAGTTAGATCAGTTTGGACAGATAGCAGAGGCTTGGTCCAAAGTTCCATCACTGTCAGGGAACAACGCAATTTATAACTCTCTATCAAAGGCAGAGAGAAACACTTACAATGTAGTAACGAAAAATAACGATGCGATTGACCTAGTGTTTGGAGATGGCAACTTCTCAAACATACCCCTAGGTAGTTTCAGGACCTACTACAGGGTCAGCGACAACGCCAAGTATGCTATACAGTCATCGGACATGCAGAACGTACAGTTGACCGTGCCGTACACGGACGCCAACGGTGCACAGCAGGCATTAACAATGAGTGTCAGTCTCAAGGCCAGTGTCTACAATTCGGCGGCCACGGAATCCAATGATTCAATAAAAGAGAAAGCCGCACAGGTATACTACTCACAGAACAGGATGATCACGGCAGAGGACTACCAAGTGGTGCCTTTGAGTGCGTCACAGGAGATCGTCAAAGTGAGATCTGTGAACAGGTCAGCATCTGGTATAAGCAGGGCCAAAGAGATACTGGATCCAACGGGTGCATATTCAAATGTTAGTGTGTTCGCTGAGGACGGCATACTTTATAGGGAAGAATCATTACAGCAGTTCACATTCACATTCAACAACAGGAGTGACATACAGTCAACTATAGACACATCTGTGGAAGCCAAGTTAAAGGAGGCATACGCTAGGCAGTTCTACTACTTGAAGTACGAAACGAAAGATGTCAGCACACTTTCGGCAACATGGAATTCAACAACTACCTCTACTAACACCAACACGGGTTATTTCACTTCCGGTGGAGCGTTGGTGATAGGTGATTCTGCAACTAGCAACATGAAGTTTGCCAAACCAGGTGCTTTGGTAAAATTCACATCACCAGACACGAGAAAATTTTTAAACGACACATTGGTCACATCAACAACGGACAACGCCGAGGACAGGTCATGGGCCAAGATAGGCGAGGTTGTTTTAGACGGAGCCAACGGCGGAGTTGGCAATTTAGAATCCGGTGTAGGTCCTGTCACGCTTTCTAGTGTTATACCAAACGGTTCTGTGGTCAATGCTATAATTCCCAATTTCACAACTGCATTCTCAACAACACTAGAAGCAGATTTACAAGACAGGATAGACGCTTACGAAGAATTTGGATTGAGATATGACGTTGATTCAGAGACTTGGAAGGTGATAACATCAACCAACCTAAGCACCGATTCAGTATTCAGTCTTGGTAACACAGGTTCAACCACAGGAACAAATGCGGATGCCAGTTGGTGGTTTAAATTCACCAACGACGGAAACACCTACACCGTACAATATAGGAAACTAGATTACATATTCGAATCTGAATCACAGAACAAGTTCCACTATGATGTGGAGGAGAAAATTTACGACTACACGACAGGGAAAAGTGTCAAGGACACAGTGAAGATATTAAAAACAAACAGCATAGTGTCGACAGGTAACAGTGTTGGATATCCAATAACCTGGCAGGTTGTTGATGTTATCACAGAAGCGGATGGATTCCAGGACAACAGGAAAGTCAAAGTTGGTTTCTTTGATGCTGATGATGATGGAGTAGTAGACAACCCTGAAATATTTGACATTTACGTTGAGCCTACACTTTCAGAATCGACTAAATTTGTGTTCTTTGAAAAGTACACGTCCTATGACAACATCGAGAGATTCAGACCATACGCCGCATCCAACTTTGTTGTGGCGGAAAATGAAGCAGATATAAATCTAAACACAGCAACGTACACAGATGAACAATTATTTTATTTCTATGACAGTGCCGAGGATGTGATCAAGAAGTACAGTTCTACAACCAACACTCTAAGCACTACTACTGACTACACAGCAAGGAAAGGCAGAGGTTCAATTAACTTCCAGTACAAACATCACGCCGGACAAGAAACCAGGATTGATCCTAGCGTTTCGAACATAGTTGATGTTTATTTGCTTGAGAGAACATACGACAATTTGTTTAGGATCTGGTTACAGGAAGGTGGAAGTAAACCAACCGTATCCACACCGGACCAGTTGAGGATCAATTACTCAGGAACGCTTAACCCATTGAAATCACTGTCAGATCAGATCATTTACCATCCTGTGAAATACAAGATACTTTTTGGTTCTAATGCAGATGAACAATTACAGGCAACTTTCAAAGTTGTTAAAAATCCAAAGACCAATGTGTCAGACGCAGTGATCAAGACCAGAGTGATCGCCGCAATAAACGAGTTTTTTGCATTGGACAACTGGGATTTTGGAGATACTTTTTACTTCACAGAATTAGCCGCGTACATACACAATGAACTAGCACCAGACTTACTGACAGCAGTGATTGTGCCTAACCAGTCAGGACAGGGTTTTGGGTCCTTGTTCCAACTTGATTCAGCGGCAGACGAAATTTTCATCAGTGGGGCCACCGTTGATGATGTGTCAATCATAACAGCACTAGGAGCCAACCAACTGGCGGCGTCCGGAACTGTAGTCACATCAACATCAACTGCCACGACCAACACCTCATCAGGATCAGCAGTGTCAGGCTCTACTACAACAGGTTCCGGTTCAAGTTCAAGTACCGGCAGTAGTGGATCAGGATACTAATGGCTGACAATCCCACCAACGCATTAACCAATAACGAAGTTGTCAAACAGGGCACGAACGAATACAGGAGAACTGTACAGCACCTACCTGCTTTCTACAGGACGGACGCCAATCAACGTTTCCTGGCCAGCACAATGGATCCATTGGTACAGAAAGGTTCACTGGAGAGGCTGGATGGTTACATAGGTAGGCAGGATGCTTACACTAGATCAGTTGACGACAGATATATCACTGCCACAAACAACGACAGGTTTGCATATCAGTTGGAACCTGCTGTTACATACACGGACAAGGACACAACGTCAGTCAATCCTGAGGATCAAATAAAGTTCACTGGAACGTACGACGACTACATAAATCAGATCAAGTACTTGGGTGGCAAGGTCAACAACCATGACAGGTTGAACAAGGAGACCGTATACAGTTGGAATCCGGCGATCGATTATGACAAATTGGTCAACTACAGAGAGTACTATTGGATACCAGAAGGTCCTGGAGCCATAGAGATAGATTCCGTTGGACCCAGTGCGGTTATAGAATATTCGGTTGAGAACTTGGCACAAGGTGCCTACAACTTTACACACAGGGAGAACGAGAACAATCCAATACTGACGCTCTACAGGGGTAACACGTACAAGTTTGACGTAAACGCCAAAGGACATCCGTTCTGGATAATGACTGAACCATACAAGAGCAAGGTTGCATTGGACGGGTCTACGTCAACTATATTTGACACAGGCGTGACCAACAACGGTGCAGATTACGGAACAGTAACATTCACAATCCCAACGTCGGGCGTACCAAACACTTTATATTATCAGTGTGGCAATCATGACGCCATGTACGGCATCCTACAGATAAAAGATGCCACAAGCACTACAGCAATAAATGTCGAGGACGACATCGTAGGTGCAAAAAATTACAGCCTAAGAACTTTAGATCTTTCAAACGGTATGAAAGTAAAGTTTCCCAACTCTTTGGTTTCAAGTTCTTATCAAGACAAGGAATATTATGTTGAGGGTGTTGGTGAGGCAATAACACTCACTGACGTGGATGATCTAATAACACCGGGCAGTTACGCTACTGAATCTACTATACCTTATGATACAGCAAAATATGATTCACGACCATATGCGAAGGCGTTTTATACTCCAGATACAAAAGATTATATGACGATCAAAAGGGACTCGCAGGACCGGAACGCTTGGTCTAGGTACAACAGGTGGTTTCATAAGTCCATTATAGAAGAGACAGCAAGAGTCAGTGAATTTACGACAACACTGAACGAGGATGACAGGGCAAAGAGGCCGATAATAGAGTTTGATTCTGGTCTCGCACTATACAATCACGGCACAGTCGCCAAGAGATCTGTTACACTCTTTGACACAGTCACCACCGATGCATTCAGCACAGTGGTAAAACAGACGGGTTACATTGTAGACGGTGTTGCACTTGCGGACGGAATGAGGGTGGTGTTCGCCTCGGATACGGACACGTTAGTAAAGAACAAGATATACGACGTCAACTTTGTCACTGCAGGAGACTCAACACTGGTCATAAATTTGACAGAGGCATCCGACGCAACTCCAACAGACAACGATTCGATATTCATAGAGTTCGGGACAGCCAATCAAGGCAAGACTTTCCATTATGACAGCACTACTGAGACTTTCATCGAATCACAAGAAAAGACCGGAGTGAACCAACAGCCGTTGTTCGGCATGTTCGACGAGGACCATGCATCGTTTGATGATTCAACGACGTATCCTAATTCAACTTTCGCAGGCGCTAAAGTTTTTTCTTTCGCAACATCAGACACAGCGACTACAGATACAGTGTTGGGTATAAAAGTCAAGTACAACACTATCAACAATGTTGGAGACATAGTATTTGATTCGGATCACACCTCTGGTACGTTCACTTACAAGAGTGGAACACAAACACTTACAAAAAATTTAGCCGAGGGACACTTGCACTATACAACAGGCAGAAGTACACACAACTCGAGAAGTGCTTGGATAAAAAGAACGTCGGAAAGTAAGCAACGTGTTATACGTACATTCATAGTAGATGCCACAGAGAAACAGTTGTTTCCAATTGACTTCTATAAAAATTCTGTCGACTTGACAGACTTGGAAGTATCTGTATCGGTGAATGGTTCGAGAAAGACTCTTACAACAGATTACACATTAGAGTCTGGCACAAAAAACAAATACGTAAAATTCAATGTTGCACTAGAAGTCAACGACCAGATAAGAATCGCAGGATACAGTAGTGCTGACAAGATCATTAACAAAGGTATCTACGAAGTACCAGAAAATCTTACTAAAAACAGTCTTAATCAACAATTAGGCGAGTTCACCTTTGGACAGGTATTAAATCATGTGAAGGATATACTAGACAAGAACCAAGATGTAACAGGCGCTATACCAGGAGTTTCAAATCTACGTGATAAACCAGATGCAAGATTGAAAGGCGGAAGCATTCAACAACACGAAGGACCGTTGGCACCTGCTATATTCAATATTATTGATCAGGAGGCAAACTTCATAACATCAACAGATTACGCAAGCCAAGAATATGAGAAATGGTATAATGCATTTCTGACACATGCAACAGGCACGGCATATGAAGGTGTGGCCGCTGACAGGGTTGACGAAATAGTATCTGCAATTACGCCAGGCAGGACCAGTGCGTTCCCGTTCTTTTACGAAGACATGCTAGGATGGGGAGAAAACGTTTCGACTAGGTCGTACACAGTCATGGGTTCTTCTCAGACAGAATATGCAATAGATTCACAACACGATATTACAACATTAAGCAACAGAGCAGTATATGTGTATCACAATGATGTGCAATTATTGTTAGGATCAGATTATACTTTCAGCACAACAGACGACAGTGTCAACATCAGTAAAACACTTGCGGAAGGTGATAAGATTGTAATTAAAGATTACACAGACACAACAGGCAGTTACATGCCACCATCGCCAACTAAACTTGGAATGTATCCTAAGTTCACTCCTGAAACATTTACTGATACAACGTACCTTACAGATACCGCGGTCATCAGGAAACACGATGGATCTATTATAAAATCATACGGTGATGAACGAGATGAACTAATATTGGAACTTGAAAAAAGGATATACAACAATATTAAAGTAAGTTATGATGCAACATTGGTAGACATACATGATGTCTCGCCAAGTGCTTTCACGTCAACAGAATACACTTTAGCAGAAATAGACAATGTCATGGGAATTGATTTCTATCAATGGGCCGGACGTAACAATGTGCAATATATCAACAATACGGCATTTGTAGAAGGATCCCCTTTCACTTATAACTATGCTAGGTCTAAAGGTAGATTAATAGATGAAAATCTTCCTGGACACTGGAGAGCAATTTACAAGTATTTCTACGATACAGACGCACCACATATTAGACCGTGGGAGATGTTGGGTCATTCGGAAAAACCCACCGACTGGGACGATACATATGGTACTGCACCATACACTTCAGGTAACGATATCTTATGGAATGCTGTGGCAACAGAGCCAGGCAGATATGGTAAACCATTAATTAGGGACTATCTACCTGTGGATGCATCGGGTACTTTGCTTGATCCTATAGCGGCAGGTCTAGTAGACAATTTGGACATACCCGGCAGGCGGAATTCTTGGAAGTTTGGAGATCAAGCACCAGCGGAAACATCATGGAGGAGATCTAGTTCTTATCCATTCAGTGTCATAAAGACACTTGCACTGACCAAACCAGCAAAATTTTTCTCTAATCTATTTGATCCATCAAGATTGACAACGAATGTTTCTGGAAACCAAATTTACACCGAGACAGGAATAAGAAAGACATTAGCAACTGCGAAGTATCATCTAGAAACAGAGACAAATCTAGCAACAGATGTTACAACGAGGTACCAGACAGCAGGATATCAACCTTTTATTATCAACTATTTGATTCATAGGAACTTGGATCCTAAAGCCTTCTACTATGACAAGATGAAGAATCTTGCAGTGCAGTTAGCATACAAGTTGGGAGGATTTACTGATAAGGATAATATTAAGATACTGACAGACAGCGTATCACCGGGATCAAAATCTGGATCAAAATTCATACCCGATGAGAACTACAAGATATTGTTCAGGACGTCAAATCCTGTTGAGAGTTTTTACTACTCTGGTGTGTTGATTGAGAAAAACACTGACGTCAGTCAAGATGGTTCTACCCTATTAGGTGGTTTCAAAGTTCTAGGCTACAGTACAACTAAACCGTATTTCAACTTTAACTATCCGGTTAAGACCACGACAAAAACACCGGTGTCTGTCGAGGGATCAACAGTGGTAGAGCAGTATACTTCATACCAAGAAACCACGCAGACTATTCCATATGGTTATGTCTTTAACACAATGCAGGATGTGACAGATTTCTTGTTTGGATATGGACACTGGTTAGAAGCACAAGGATTCAGATTCAACAAGTTCTCTAATGAGTTGAATGAAACTTTGAATTGGCAAAACGCTGTAAGGGAGTTCTTGTTCTGGACTGCACAGGAATGGTCACCTGGATCGGCGATCACTGTTTCGCCAGCGTCAGATGGATTTACACTGGATACCGACAACAGCATAGTAGGCAAACTTAGAAATCTTGCGGGAGATTATTCTTTATTAGATTCCGGAGGCAGGAAGATTGATATACAGGAGATATCAACAAAACGTATTGGCAAAACATTTGAGCTAGGACTAAAGTCTGACACAATAGGTCTTTACAATATAGCACTGAACACGGTACAAAAAGAACACATCTTGTTGTTTGACAACAGCACAGTGTTCGCTGACATAATATATGAACCATTCTCTGGCTTCAGGCAACAGAGATTAAAACTGGTAGGATGGAAGACAGGAGGATGGAACGGAGATTATTATGCACCAGGCTTTGTGTTCGACGCCGCACAGGTCACATACTGGACAGCAAACACTGACTACAGGATAGGTGATAGTGTCGAATACCAAGGAAAATTCTATGTTGCCAAAATAAATCATAATTCTGGATCAACTTTTGAAAAAACATCTTGGACACTTAAAAACCAAAAACCTGCACCACAATTGATCCCCAACTTTGACTACAAGATAGCACAGTTCAATGATTTCTATGAATTAGAAACGAACAACTTTGATGAATCTCAACAGCAGTTGGCACAGAGGCTCACTGGATACCAAAGCAGAGATTATCTAGAGAACTTATTTGTTAATGATATATCACAGTACAAGTTCTATCAAGGTTACATCAGAGAAAAAGGAACACAGAACGCTATAGACAAGATCCTAAAAGCCAAATACGAGGGCGAAGATATAACTCTTGATCTATATCCAGAATGGATGGTACGTACTGGTAATTTTGGTAACACAGATTCTATAGAAAACATACAGATCACATTAAAAGACGATGAGATCACAGCAGATCCACAAAGTATTGAATTGCTTGACACGTCCAATGATACAATAGAGTATGCTAGGTCTGACGCCATAGTCAAAGACAATTTTTATTACAAGCCTGTGGAATACACTGCATCAGACACATTCAAGAGATTGGACTACACCAAGGAAGGGGTGAGCAGTGACACGGCACAGGTATTCAAGACTGCAGGTTACCCGCAACTACAACAGGTACAGCACACAGCGTTCAACGTAGAAGAGATTCTGAATTTGGACATGAACGCCATTACAACCAATGACCTAGTATGGGTGGCCAACAAAAGCAATAAGGA
>UEXM01001493.1_pt1 | contig 19509 bp, 32 predicted proteins | sample 1796661 | NCBI WGS metagenome assembly UEXM01 (sample SAMEA4772469, study PRJEB27181) | metagenome | reverse complement strand
GCATATGTAGGCACCGCAGCCCACGAGATCTTGGAAAGATGCGTCAAGGGGCAACACAAGGCTGACAAGTACCTCGGTACTACAGTCGTTGTCTTTGATGAAGAGCAACAGACGAAGCCATATGTGGCTGAGGTGGATGCTAAGATGGTTGCGGCTGTCAACTTCTTCCTAGAGGAAGTGGGCGAACCTGACTCGGTGACTGAGGGTGAGACATTCTCCGAGCTGGAGATGGAACACTCTGAGATCGAAGGTCTACGAGGAACCGCTGACTACTTTCGATTCAATCGAGAGAGTAGGCATGGGATTCTGGCTGACCTGAAGAACGGAACTTCAACTGTCCAAGTAAAAAACAGAGCTGGAGTAATTAACACGCAATTGCTGTGCTATGCATCTCTTCTGTTCGACAAGTTTGAGGAGCTGGATACGCTAACCATTGCGATTATCCAACCCAATGCGAAAACTAAGTTGAAGACTCGCTCGACGGGTATCAACAGAAAAATTGTAGAGGAACACCTTGACAAAGTCAGGGAGGCCGCTAAACTAGCTAATGAGTCGACACCGGAAACATTGAACGTCATCACGAATGAAGGCTCTCATTGTTACTGGTGCAAGGCTCGCAACATTTGTCCTGTGAAGTCTAAGAGTGAACTGGATAGAGATTTTGGGTAATTGTGCCCGTAGAAAGGAAGGTGACTTATCTACTTGTTCCGACAAGTGCGGGAAGAGAAGCCTTACATATCATCACCAATTGGAGGAAGCTAACCAAAGCAATAACAGAGTTTAAGATTGAGTTTTACTATCGAGTTTTCAAAGAAAGAATTGAGTTTATTATGAGTCGAATTACACTACCTGCCGGAATCGCATCTTTCCCTGCTTTGTTCGAGCCTGTCGTAGGCTTTGAGGGCACTCCCCCAAAGTACAACGTCACCATCCTGTGGGATCGTGATGCGGACATGTCTGGACTGAAGAAGGCGATTGATGAGGCGATTGCTAAGAAATGGCCAGAAGGACGGCCAAATAATCTGAAGATGCCACTGAAGGATGGCAACACAAAGTTGGACAAAGAGGGCAACGTCCGTCCTGAGTTCGAAGGTAAAAAGTTTGCCAAGGCATCCTGCAATGCGACAGACGTTCCTAAGATCGTCGACGCACAGTGCCAACCCATCATCGACCGCAGCAAGGTCTACGGTGGTGCTGAGATGCGAGTCGCAGTTAGCGTCTTTGCATACGACAAGGGTGGCAACCGAGGCATCAGCCTCTACCTTGGAAACGTGCAAGTGACTGGCGAAGGTCAGCCATTTGGTAACGCATCAACTCCAGAGTCTGACTTCGGATTCTAAACCTTAACGAGTTCCTGTAGCCCATCCGCATTGGGTGGGCTACTTTTCTTACAATACATTTCGGAGGAGTAGAGTTATGAGTCGAGTTTTAGTAATCGGGGACACGCACGCCCCATCGATGCGAGAGGGTTACGTTGATTTCCTTCTCGAAACATACCACGCATGGGATTGCGATCAGGTCGTACATATCGGTGACCTTTGCGATCACACAGCTCTCAGTTTTCACACCAAGAACCCCAAGTTGAAGAACCCAATCGAAGAATACGAGAGGGCACAGGAGCAGGTTGCTGAGATCGTGTCAGCGTTCCCAGAGGCCACTCTAATGGTTGGAAACCACGGTGCCCTACCTTACCGGTGGTGTACTGAGGTCGGCATTCCTACGGAGTTTATGAAGTCCCCGAAAGACCTCTGGCAGCTACCTGATGGATGGGACGTAGTCAATCGTTTTGGTCAGCATATCATCGACGATGTGATCTACCAACACGGTGACCGTGGCCGAGCATCTGCCATCTTGAATGCGAAGGACGAGTTCAAGTCCTGCGTACAGGGACACCATCACAGCAAGGCTGGAGTAACCTTCTTCGCCAACAAGCACACTCGGATCTTCGGGATGCAAGTAGGCTGCGGAGTTGACGACACAACCCTAGCAATGGAGTACGGTGTCAAATACACCTCGAAGAGTATTCTAGGCTGTGGAGTTGTTCTGGACGGTATCACACCAATTTTTGAACCATGGCAGGTATAGGGGGACAGTAAAATGCTTGATAAGATGCTGGTAGCCATGCCACTGATAGTCGGAGCTTTATATGCTCTGACAGGCATTGGCTACCTTTGGAAGCGAGAATTTGGCTGGGCAATTGTCTGGCTTAGCTATGGTCTAGCTAATGTAGGCTTAATAATGGCTGCATCTGGAAAATAGTTATGCGGTAAAAGGCGGGGTTTCCTGACAAAATCAGGATTCCCTGCATTTTTATTGCTGATAGGGCTTGTCAGTGACGATAAGGTTACTATACTTAGGACATAACGAGTCGAGACAACCTAACGGAGGAGACAGAGATGAAACAGCAATACCAAGTAGTTGAGTACACACCTGAGCGAAAACTAAAAGATCAGGGGGTTATCTCAAGAGAGACCATCGCAGGAATGCTACAGCTTGGCAGACTCATGAGTGCTGCTAATGTGACAAAAGATTTAGGGGGTTACAGGATTGTCTGGCCTCATGGACTTGGGGCATCATTGATTTTACCAGTTAACGGAGGAGAGTAATATGAGCCAACAACACCAGACACTAATCAACAGAGTCCACAACCTACAGAAGGCACTGGGTTGGAAGAAGCAGCCAGCGAGCGACTTCAATGGCTGGGACTTCATGAAGTTCATCAAGGTCATTCGCAAACTAGAAGATTCACTATTAGCACGAGGAGTTTAAGATGTTTATAGATTTACGAGATGTAACTGTTAGACCAGTTTGCAAGGATGACCTTTTGGCTGTTCAACGTATCGAAGAGATGGAGTACCAAGGCGACGACACCTACATGGCAGAAGAGATGGAACAGATGTTCTTCGACCGTGAAGAGTCCCTGTTCAGCTACTCTTGCTACGTTGCTGAGTACATGGGTGACATAGTCGGCTACGCCATCTCACTTGAGGTTCCTAAATTCCCGTGGCTAAAAGATCTAGGTCGGATTTATGTCCTAGAGGACTACCGCAGGAACGGTATCGGATCTGCTATTCTGGATAAGTTGAAGCCAGAGAAAGAGGGTCACCGAGTATCGATCGAGGTTGGACTGGAAGACTACGATAAGGCACGATTCCTGAAGAACAATGGCTACATCGTCACTGCCGTCGAAGACACAGAGTACGACGAAAACGGTGAGCTAGAGATGGAGGGTTACATGGTAATGACAAATGAACTCAAGAAGCGAATGACTCTTGAGCGACGAAACCTTTGGAGGGCAAAATGAGAACACTTTTCCTAGACTTCGAAACTGCATCGCAGGTGAAGATCAAAGACGCTGGAACTTGGGGCTACGTTTGCCACCCTACCACGCATGTCTTGATGGTCTCCTACGCCTTCGATGATGAGAAGCCTACGACAGCCATCGCACCTGAGCGACTGCCTATAGAGGTCGAGGAGCATATCAGATACGGTGGAGTCGTAGTAGCCACGAATGCTGAATTTGAGTCAGCGGTGTTTCAAGAGTTTTACGGTTTAGCGGCCAACATGAGATGTACCGCATCCGTAGCTCGGTATCTAACACTGCCACCAAGTCTTCACGGAAACGCTGAGGCACTTGGACTCGAAGGTAAGCATCAGGAAGGTTTAGCTAAACTGAAGAAGCACTACAAGGCTACATCAGTCCAGAGTATCCCAAGTGGGGATCTCGCCTTGATCGTGAAGTATTGTGAGCAGGATGTCGAGATGACTCGTGCAGTACATCAGGTCATGGGTGAGCTACCTTCGAAGGAGTTAAAGGTCTGGAAGCTAGATCAGAAAATCAACCGCCGTGGAATCACAGTCGACGTTAAGTTGGCCGAGAAGATCCTAGCGATTGTTGAGGCTGAGAAGGCTACATTAGCTCCTATCCTAGAAAGGCTAACAGATGGCAAGGTTACGGCAGCTACCCAGCGACAGAGGATCCTTGAGTGGATCGTGAGCAAAGGTGTAGAGGCTGCTGACTTGAAGGCTGAGACCGTTGACAGGCTCCTAGAGGGCGAATTAGCTGATGACGTACGCGAGGTACTACTTTGCCGACAACGTGCGGGAGGGAGTGCCACAGGCAAGTTTAAGAAGGTTCTAGCTATGGAGGTCAATGGTAGGATTCGGGGCAACCTGAAGTACCATGGGGCGACTACTGGACGATGGGCAGGATCTGGCTTTCAGGCCCACAACATGCCTCGTGGAAACGTAGACGACACCGATGCACTAGCCGACTACTTCCACAGCCGCGACCTAGCGTCCGTTAGAGAGGTGGCGGGCAACGTGTTCGATGGAGCTAAATCGGCTGTTAGACCGCTTGTGACGGCCTCTGAGGGACGAATGCTGGTTGTGGTCGACTACAGCTCGATCGAGGCTAGGGTTCTTGCATGGCTAGCGGGCCAGAGTGACCTGATAGATGCCTTCAGGACTGGCGAAGATATTTACTGCTCATTTGCATCGAAGATCTTCGGCAAGCGTGTCACGAAGGCTGACAAGCGAGAGCGTATGGTAGGCAAGGTTGGAATCCTCGGCTTAGGCTACGGAATGGGTGCCAACAAGTTTCAGGCTACTTTGATGGACTGGGTTGGTATGGATGTTACAAACCAATTCGCTAAGAATGTAGTCGACACCTATCGTAACTCCTATGGCGACATTCGCAACTTCTGGTATCAACTGGAGAGGGAGGCTGTTGCATGTATGAGAGGCTCTGGTGAGTCTCGATGGACGCACGAGGACAACCGGTTGACGTACACTCTGGAATCTGGTAGAGACATATCATACCAGCAACCATATCTGTCAACAGGTAAGTTTGACAATGTCCAACTTAGCTTCTTCAAGCCACTTGGTAAGAAGATGTTCAGGAACAGCACTTACTCAGGTAAGTTAGCTGAGAATGTAGTTCAGGCTACTGCGAGAGACGTTATGGTCGATGCAATGCTTGAGCTAGATGCGAAGGGTCACGACATAATACTAACTGTCCATGATGAAATCATCGTAGAATGCGATGAATCTAAAGCGGACTTGACTCTGAAAGCGGTGGAGAGTATTATGAGTCGTGGGAGTCAGTGGACTACTGGATTGCCTTTGGCGGTCGAGGGGTTCGTCACTAAGAGATTTAAAAAGTAATGGAGGAAGTTATGAGTAAGAAGTACGATACGATTAATCTTGATTGGGATGGTGTCATCTGGGACTTTATGCAGGCGTTCTGTGACTGGAATGGCGTTCAAGTTCCAGACACTAACAAGTGGGAGTTCTATGAGGATCTGTCTATGACGGCAGGTAAGTTCCAAGATGTACTGAGTGAGCTACCGCAGGAGTTCTGGCAGCAGGAGAAGTATATCATGCCTCATGCTCATAAGCTAGTCGAATGGGCTAAGGCTAACGCTGAGAACGTGTTCGTGCTTACTGTAGCTCCTGAGTGGACTACAGCACAGGGCAAGCAGAACATCGCTCGTAAGCACTTTGACTTAGGTGTCTACACAGTCCTCAAGGCAGAAGAGAAGGTTGAGTTTGCTACGGATGGTGCTTTACTCATCGACGACAAACCTAGCTCAGTTGTTAGGTTTGCCAATGAGACCAGCTTATCGGGCGGCTACATCTGGCCTGCCGAGTATAATGAGGGACTCGATGAGTCGTGGTACTTCGACGTATCGCAGCTTGAGGAGCCTACTGTTGACTCGAAGCCAGTGTTAGATTACGATGCTATGGATGAGGCGAAGCGGCGTAAGATGACTCCACTCTATTCGGGGTTACTTGCCTACTTCCCTGATGCGTTAGCTCTCGTGGCTCGTAACAGCATGGTCGGTCACTACCAGCACAACGATCCTAACGATCCGATGTACTGGGATAGAACGAAGTCTGCGGACGAGATGGACGCTATGATTCGCCACATGGCAGATCACAGCAAAGATCCATACGATAAAGACGGGACACTACATATGTCGAAGGTTGCTTGGAGAGCTTTGGCGTTCGTTCAGAAGTTTATTGAGGAGGAGCAAAATGAGCAAGGGTGATAAGAATAGGACGGTTGACAGAGAATCCTATCGTGATACAATGGAGCGTATCAAACGGAACGAGGAGCGTAAGAAAGCCAAGTCTGATGCGGACTGGCAAAGTTTAGCAAAGTTACTAGAATGGATAGAAGGAGACGAAAAATGAGATACCAAGATCAATCGGGCGTTTCACTAAAGCAGCATGAAGCCAACGTGAACACTTTGTTCAGCGACTACCAGAAGACTCGTAAGTCTCATGGGGTCGGAGACGAGCGAGAGGCTAGCATGTGGAAGACATACCTAGCAGCCTCTAAACGGCTACAGGATCGCAAGGAGGCTCTAGATGAAAGCTCTTAGTGCTTTACTCTGGCATATTATTGTGGTACTATCCCTGATGTACTTCGGTATGCATTACATTGCGACATTCACGGCAGGGGCGTTTGTTGCATTCTGGTTCTGTGTTATCAACTTGGCAATTTTTCTTGAGAGGTCTAAAAATGAATCGACTTAAATTTCTACGGGTGGTCTACTTGCTTCCGATCCTACTGTTGGGTCTGTGGCCTGTACCAGTCAACTGTGTCCAGTGTGGCGATCAGGTGATTGTCGAGTCAGTGTTCGCGAGAGTCGCGGGAGGTTGGGAAAGTAATTTCTTTTGCGGTTTCGGGTGTGCCCACGATTGGCTAGATGAGCATCCACTTCGAGATGAGAATGGCGATATTATTAGGAGGACGAAGCAATGAAATATGTATTCACTTTTAATCTGTGGGATGGCCGTAATGTCGACATCGAGTCCAGACTAATGAATTGGGCAATGGAAGATGCGATGAAACAGAACATCTTTCTGGAAGACATTGACACCATTACAATACGGGAGAAGTGCTATGAGTAAGAAACTAAAACCGTACCGGATCATGTACAGGCCAGATAGTTCCCTAATGGATGTTGAGATTGTCTATACTGTAGGTCGGTCTAAGGCAGAGGTTCTCATGGACTTGGTTAACAGCAATAACGTGTACAGTATCAAGAGTATAGAAAGGCTTGACAATGATTAGAGACGAGAAGGGCAAGCTCTCATCTAGCCGAATCTGCTTGTTCATCATGCTTAGCCTGTTCTGCTATCTTAGCATAGCAGGCCAAGCAGTTGAGCCAGTGGTTTGGAATACGATACAGAGCGTTATGCTGCTGTGCCTCGGAGGTGCATCAGTTCGCGGGACAGTAAGCTGTTTAGGAGGTAAGCATGGAACCTAATAGCGTAAAAGTAAATGGAGTCCACTTCGACATCGAGTATGTTACAAACCTCCACATCGAAGGCGAGAATTGCGAGGGTGGCATGTGGCTCAGTGAGCGTGTCATCAAGGTAGACGACAGCCTCGTAGGTGACCGTCTGCATCGAGTTCTTAGGCATGAAGTGATGCACGCCTACTTTGGCTTATCGGGTCTTACAGAGCTATTACCGGCTAATGTCGAGGAAGCTATCTGTGTTATGTCTGAGACAGCATCATATGAGTATTTGTACGATGGGTTTAATTAGGAGAATTGGTATGTTTGTGGCTTTGTTTACTTTGTCCTATGTAGTAGCCTTTATGTTTGTTGTAGCTTATTATGACAGAAAATAGAAAATTAGTTAATATCCCGCTTGACTCTTGCCGATGTATCCCTATACTGGAAGTGAGAGACAGGCGGGACTTTTAACATTGGAGGGTAAGATGCTACGACTAACAATGCTCAATGGAGAGCAGCATGATCTGCAACACGGATCAACCGATAATGAGCGGAGATGGGCAATTGCATATCTCAGGAACCAAGATATAATCTCAGTATCAGTGTTTGTAACTGACTCTGAAGGTTTATCAACAGAAGAAGTTTATGGGGGATAACATGGGAATCATGGCAATATTTGTTTTGGTTGTAGCCGCACCAGCAATAACTTTTTGGGTAGCAATTAACTTTGGAGAATGATATGAAAACTAAACCAACTTGGCTTGAGATACTGCCAACACTAACAGACGCTGAGCTTCGGCGGGAGTATAGCAACCTATTCGATGAGGGCAGGGATTACAGATCCGAGCCATCATCTCGCGACTTAGTGATCGCGAAACTAACTATCGTTAACAATGAAATGCGAAAGAGGGGTATCTAATGGAAATTAAGAAAACAGTAGGACAGGCGGGACAATACCGTAAAAACTATGTCATCCACACTAAATGCGGAAAGGAATACTTTGCAAAGGCTGCCGTCTCTCAGGGCTATGAGTGCGGCGGTGTTAAGTTCAAGAGCCTACGAGAGGTCAAGTCAGCTATAGTCGCAGGAGACTTCGCTGAGGAGGCTACAGAGGCAAGTGAGGTCTCTATGTCAGATGGAGTTGATACTTGGGATTGTGTGCATCCGTGTGCCCTACTCTGTGCTCGCGAGTTTGCGTTCGGGAATATGAAGGACGTGTACTTAGAGACGCTCGGCAACTATGGTTGGCTCGATGTCATGGGTCGACCAGACATTGCTAGAGCTGAGCGAGAAATTAAAAGAGTAGATAACCTTAGAAAGGGGGAGTAGAATGTTTATGGTGTTTTTGTCGGCCTGTGCATCAGTGTATGTCACAGCAGCGGTTTGGTTAGCTTTCAGATTCGATAGCAAACGATAGATATAGAAACGAGAAAAGCCCCCATAGCTACATGAGCTATGGGGGCTTTCTTATGTTATGGGTGGTGACTTTCGAAACGATCTACTCATCACCAGCTATCGGGGCAAATAGCTTCCCATTAGTCTTCTACTGTTAATGTGAGAACCTGAGAGCAAACATATTGCCCACCGGCATCTCTGTATTGAGCCGTCATGTACCAAGTACCGTTAGTGGTAGGTGTTCCAGTTAGCTCACCATTCACGTCCCAATGCAGGCCATCAGGTCTATTTGAGGTAACTACGCCAGCGGAGGAGATACAGTCTGTAGTGTAGAATGTCATGTCTACCAGTAACAAGCTACCCTCTGTCGCACTGTTAACATCGAGTGGCGTGTGAACGCCGGATGTAAGGGCAGTGTTTCTAGTTAAGGTTAAAACTTGCGTACCTGCTGAATCATCTATTACACCCTCAGGTGTGATCCTGATAACAGCATTAACTTGGTCGGCAACCTTAGTCCTGTTGGTCGCAGATCCAGTTGAGCTGAATTCGATAAGTTCAATGCCTTGATCGAAGGTAGTGCCTTTACCGCCACACACAGAGTCATAGAAGTTAAGTTCTTCATCGTAGGTTGTAGGCTCATCCTCGATGTTGTTTACGGATGTGTTTATAGTCAGAAACATATCCTGAGAATCGAGTCGTAGAGATCCGATTACGATGTCTTCTGTGTCAGTGTCCACTAAGGTTCCATTTATGTACTTCTTAATTATGTACCGGTTACCTATCCACTTGGTGAAGGCTCCGCTAACGTCCATTTGGATGTTGTGATGGTCAAAATCAATCTCGAACTTCAAGGTAACGTCACCAGCTAGTTGGTTTCTAGTGTCAGCCATAAATTTAGTTTGGTTAAAGAACACAGACTGCTCGGTGGGTGATGCAACTGTGTTGAAAGTATCTGCAACACCTGCTGGTACATCTACCCTACTAGCCACTAGATAGATCACTTCAACTTCTGTGAGTGGGTTATCTGTGTGTAAGTACCAAAGGGTTTCGTTTTGAGTCACCTTTGGATCTAGGTCTCCGAAAGTTGATATGCTTACGTTAGCTACAGTAGCCGGATTCAGATCTGTTTGGTCGAAGTCTACGCCTGTGATTGGTATGCCAGCATCGTCAGCCTCTGAAGGCGACAGGTACACTTTGTATCCTTCTGCGGCAGGTATGATAACTTTGTATTCGACTACGAAAGATGAATCTCTGGTGAAGTTTATAGCACCAGTCATACGATTATCTGGGATACCTTTTGGGCTACCTTGGATTCCACCTGCCGTAGTGTCACTTACATCATAAGGGCTAACGCCTGCCCCGAACACTCGACCGATGTAGCCACCACCAGCGGTAGCAGAGACAGTAGATGATACGATAGTGTCAGTGGCAGTAACCTCGGCAGGGTAGAATTCTCTTTGGCTAAAAGTATCATCAATCCAGCCACTAGCCGCACCAGCACCACTTAGATATGTAGGGCTAGAATGTTTCCATGCAGACCCTAGAAGTGAATTTGCTGAGTTACCTAGTTGTGGGTTAACAGATAAACCACTAGCCCACTCACACTGAGGAAGTCTAGGTAGTGTCGCAGTTCCAATGGTTGAGGTTGTAGAGGCTGAATTGGCACCTGCCGCAGATGTATCATCACCTGCACTTGGATACGTGAAGCTAATAGCAGCCGACTCTGACTGACCATCATAGTTCGTCAAGTTGATCGACGTTAGTGCTGCCGATACTACGTTGTCCGATTGATCCTGTAGGTTTAGTGGGGCGGCTAGAGTGTAGTCCAAACCTACATTTTCTGGTAGTATGGATACACTAACATCACCATATGAGTTAACTACAACTTGGACAAGAAGATCTACCTTGGTTCCAGCAGGTATACTCTCACGATTCCTGTTAACTGTAGTAGTGCCGAGGTTGTATCTATCTGGGTACTCGAAGTTGGCTCCTACTATGCGAGTGAATCTCTCATTGTAAACACCTATTCTATCTCTAGTGGTTACACTGTCGTTCCAGTTCTTGTCTATCTGACCATAGAACAAATCATATGACCCATCGAATGGAGTCCCAGACAATGTTACAGTGAGTTCACGAGGTGCCGTGAAACTCTCAGTCCTGTCGTAGGTTCGTGGGTTCAATGGCTCAGGAGCGAAACCCCCACTTAGTTTAAGACAGTAGTTAATGATGCTAACCACCGCACAGCAGCACCTAGCAATTGACATTCTAATTCTCATTGTATCCCCTTAAAGTTTAGTCTTCACATTCAGCACCAGTGATTCGCCAGATACCTTCATCGGCAAACCAAGTTATCATTACCTCCTTACCTGCTGATACATCAGTGGTTCCCGCCATCCAATCGAGTGAAACTGTCTCGTTCTCGATAGTTTCTACTCCATCCCGCCAGATACTAACTGTGCCAGTAGAACCTACAGAAATTAGGGAGTTAGTTTTGCCGATCTTGACAGTCTGGCCTGAAGCAACCAATACGATGAACCTATTATATTCGAGGGAGTAGGTTACCAGATGCTGTCCAGAGGGTATTGCTTCGCCTGAAGTGTTATAGACCTCGATCGCATATGCATCCTCATCCTTCTTAACATCAACCTCATCTCTATGTGCTGTAGAGTCTACTACACCATAATAAGCGTAGGCTATATGACTGCTCATAGTGGTAACGCCAGAAGATTCCGTGGCCGCTGGTATTGTCGTACCTACATTTGCTAAGAAGCTGGTTGGCCTCTGGCTCATGTCAACTGCGATAAACAAGGCTGCATCAGCCTCATAGCTCCCAACATCTGACACATCGTACGTGCTAACGATTTTAAAGTGTCCCACAGGAGCTATAACGTCCAAATCTGAACTTAGGGTGCGGTCGGGCACCATGTAGTACATAGAGTCAAAGGAGCCATCTCTGACGCTCTCCTCGCTGTTGTAGTACAAGTCCTGAGCTTCCACGGCTACGATAGCTATTCCAGCTATTACAATGCGACCGCCACTGTTGGCAGTGACACCCTCACCGAGAGTGAAGCCATAGTTTGCGTGCCTGTCCGTGTCAAGATACCACTCGTCTACTGGCTCAACTATGTACGAGGGGGTCTTGCTTATGATGTTACGGAACTCGACGTTCTTGACGATCCTGACTGGCTGGAATGCCCCGATATCATCAGAGTATTCCTTCAGGGTAGCCATAGCTGTGGTAGATCCTCGTAGCAATGGAGGCAACGGAGTAGATCCGATGATGCTATTGTAGAAGTCTTTGTGCATTCCGAGGAAGCCATTCCACTGTCCTGCCGAGATACCTCGGCTACTTCCAGCAGATGCATTCCTGTAGCTAATACCGCTTGCTCGCTTAGTCATGCTACACCCCTACCATTCCTAGTGTTGAAAAGTCTGACGTTTTATAAATGTCGTGTACGATATGCACGGCACTGAGTTTCCTCTGTGTTGTACGGTCATCGTTCACATCGTTGTCGATAGTTGTGGTCATGTGCTGTGCCCATATGTAGTCCCATCCATCTAAGGACTGCACCTGTACGGTAGCGGCACCAGATAAGTCGTTGTACATCTTGAACACTTCACCAGCAGTGTCTGGCCTGTGTTCGAAGGTGTAGGTTATATCCCAGTGACCATCGGATCTGTGGGTTCCATTCATACCTGAGAAGGCAACAGAGTTAGCAGGTAGCCCCCGCCAAGTCTCCTCATTGAGAGTCCATATCTGAGCGAACCTGTTCTTGAACCAAACATTAGTAGCCATGTTCCTATGGATGACAGTCTTAGCCGTGATAGTGATGATAGGGCGATTGTATTCAACGCCTTGAGGTTCTGACTCAGGGGACAGTTGGTTAATCGTATCTGTAACACCCGTCTTCCCATTGATCTTGGATGCCGTGTAGGTAGTACAATTGTTTGTGTTTACCTTGACATCTGTGATCGACGTGAACTGGAATGAGAACGAGGTCTCATCTTCTGGCTCTTTAGGCTCGGTTGCATCTTCACCAGATCCAGAACCACCCTCAGCTTGATCGGGCGTGTTCCAGACAACGTCTACACTGTAGTAGGTCTTCTGCGGGTCAGAGAACACAGGTGTGACCGTGAACTCAGGTAGTACGCATTGGTAATGACCAACAATTGTTCTTTGTGGAGCATATGCTATTACGGCAGCTAATGCGTCACTCGACTCAGTGTAGTCGAAGCAGTGATACTTTCGTGTCTCTGATGCCGACTTTGAGTTATAGGTTATTGACCTAGACTCTTGCATCTCAGTTATGTATGCCATTAGTTTACCCATACCCCTTTCTTCTTTTTAAGTAATTCCTTGGTCTCTTTCAAGACCGTTAGTTGATCCTTCTGAATCTGTAGGCTGTCCTTGGCTAAGTTAGCTCGAAGTGCTGCGGCTGAGTAGGCTCCGGTAGTTCCATGGGTGGTCTTCTCTGTGATAGTACCCATCTTCTCGACGAGGCTTTTCATATAAGCATCGCGTGTACCCTTAGCCCACCAACTCGTACCCTCTCGCTTAGCATTCTCGTAAGGTTTCGTGAACATGTTAGTCCATCCACCTTTAGCCTTAGCATCTGCCTCAGCCTTCTCCTTTTCCTTACGTTTCTTAGTGTTCTCTTCCGTCTTAGTTCTGAGGTCATCTATCTCCTTTTGGATAGATTCAGATGTCTCGTTACCGGAGAAGATCTTCTTTATGGTTTCTAAAGCCTCGTCTCGCTTCCTCGCAGCGGCATGGAAATCTTTCTGATTTTCTTCTTTAATTATCCGCTTCATCTCTGCCTTCTCTGCATCAGTGCCAGAACCTGCATCGATCATAGCTGCACCCATTGCGTATCTACCTACAGCAAATACTTTAGACATGAAAGAAGAAACCTCAATCCAACCTGTCATGATGTACTTGAAGAAGTCTGCCCAGAACCCTGTAAGGCTTTCAAGTAGTTCTACGGTGGCTAACTTGATGCTTAGTTTTATAACCTCTAACACAGTCTTAAAGTCACCGTTCTTCAATGCATCAGATATAACATCTGCGTTTCTGGCTAGGACAGCAAACAGTTTGTTAACCATCAAGAACAGAGATGTTATGATCCCCTTCAGGGCTACGAACTGTATAATGACTACTGCTACGGCTGCAAAGAATGCACCACCAGATATAGCGAACAATGCACTAGCCGCAGCTATGACACCGCCTATGACAGCGACTATGATATTGAAGGCAATTCCAAGCGACACAAGGAAACCTCCCAAAGTAGTAAGTACAGTCGATAGTATGGTAGATACACCTGCTATAGTTAGGAGGATCGCGGCACCAGATGCTAACGTAGCGAAGGTTCCCAATATCCATGTACTTAGACTCTCGAAGGTCTCTAGTAGCGGAGTTAGGTACGAGGTGAGGATAGTAACACCTTCTGTGACGGCAGCAATAGTGGGAACCATTGTTTCACCGAGGGCGATTACTACACCCTCAACCGCTGACCAGAATCGTCTCATCGTTCCACCTATGCCACCATCCAGTGTCGCGGCCACTAGCTTAGTGAAGCCATCTAGCTCACCCATGGCAGTAGCCATCTTCTTGATACCATCTGCACCTTCACCGCCGATCATAGCTGCATTGAGTCCAATCTTCCCGAAGGCATCATTGAACAAGCCCACGGCCTCTACGTTACCCATGCCTTTGGTCTGCTCATAGAAGTCATTTAAGAGCTGAGGTAGCCTCTTCATGTTTCCTTCAGCATCTGTGATTCCTACTCCAAGTTCCTCAGCAACCTCTGCTCCACTCTCTCCCATCTTGAGCAACACGTTCTTCATCTGTCGACCAGCGTTAGAACCCTTGATACCCATGTTAGCCATGATAGCTAGGGAGGCTGCTACGTCTTCAATTGACTGTCCAGTTTTGTTAGCGATAGGAGCAACCATAGTGAAGGCTTCGCCAATGTCCTGTGCGGACTGGAAAGATGCAGTGGCTGCATATGTCATAACGTCCGTCACATGTGCCATACCCTCTACATCAGTGTTAGCGATGCCAAATGCTGCGGCAGTGTTACCTGCAAGTTTAGCAGCTTCATCTGTCGCCATACTATTGGCACGAGCGAAGTCCAGCATGTTAGCCGTCTGTGCCTTAATGCCGTCACTCTTTAGACCTGCCTGAGCTAAGGTAGCCATGAGGTCAGATACTTCAATAGCTGTGAAGCTGGTTGTGCGTCCTAAGAATTTAGCTTCCTTGGTTAGCTCGGCCAGTTTAGATACATCGAAGGTAGAAGATCTAGCGGCAACCTTACGCATGTTGTCGTCCAGCTCTACGGCAGCAGATACTGTCTTCTTGATTCCTGCACCGAGTAAGGCAGCACCAACACCCATAGCTAGTCCAGCTCGTTGAGCCTTAACTGCTATGCGGTCTAGACCCTGAGCCATTTTAGACATCGCAGGTGACATCTGGTCTTTGAGTTCTAGGATTACGTTCGCTCTTGTTGACGGATTAGCCATTTAAAACCCTCTTGTTATTGTAGAAGTTGTGACCTGTCTTCTATTAGATCAGAGAACAGATACTTGAATTGTTTGATAACTTTCTTCTTCGGTGTTTCGAGGTAGTTCCTCTTCGGGTAATGACTCAACTTGTCAGTCATAGGCCAATCTATATGCTTCTGTAGAGCTAGCCCTGCCATGTGTGGAGGTAGCTGCTCAAGAGCCACAGGTAGGCTTACCATTCCGTGACCACCCATGTTGTGCATGACATCGCCATGGAAGTTAGTCTTAGCACCATAGCCACCTGCGGGGAACATGTCAGATCCAATTCTGAATCTGAAGTCCTGCTCTTTCGCGAAGGTGATATTCTGAAGACCTCGTTTACCTCTTGCCACTCGACGTGGTGGAGATCCTGCTGCGGATGGTTTACGGCTAGCCCAGTAGTAGCCCTTGTATCCCTGAACAGCTTTGTTCTTCCGTCCGAATCCTCTACGCATGTCAGTTCTACACCACGCTGCGGCCTTCCACATAGACTTCTTAGCGTTCTTTAGGATCTTAGCATGTTGGTTCATAGACCACGTAGAGAATGCCTGCTTGCCTGTCAGCCTGCCAACCTTGAATTTGACAGAGAAGGCAAACGGGTTCATTCCATATTGTGCCATCTTTACTCCTCGAAATAGTTCTTCAGTGAATGCAGATGTTCTTTTGTCATCTCTTGTTTGTTCTCTGCGATGTCGAACTTGTGGAAGGTTTCCATTCGTACATTCTTAGCCCCTTGCCCTGCTGCATATGTAGCACACCAATAGGCTAGCCTGTCCCAGTTCTCTCTCTCACAACCTTCTCGCATCATGACAAGTTGGTGCATTTTGAAAGGTCGGGGATCTAGTTTTAGAATCCCCGCTGTCTCCCAAATGTACGCATAGATGTCTACATTTTCTCGTTCAACATCTTGTCCATCTCTACCATCATCTTCTTCTGAATTTCTACTTCGCTTGATGCTATCTTCTCGACTGTCTTCTCCATGCCCACCTTCACGGAGTCTAAGATAATCCGCATAGCTTTCTGCTTGTGGGCTGGTAAAAAAAGCACTACAGCTTCTAGGAATGCTGAGGTAGCGTCCGAGATTACTTCGCCATTGATACCTTCATAGAAGTTGTCAATGGTCATGCCTTTTTCAGTTAACTGTCCACGTACCAGAGTCTCTAGCATTTGAAGTAGAGTGTCTAGGTTCTCGTGAGCTGCGATAGTTGCGATCCAGTTGTCCTCTTGACTGAATGCGTCAGAGAGATCGATGTTGTGCTTAGACTTGAATTCGAGGTAGTGTGCGATGTTAATATCTAAGTGCCACTCGATTCCGTTTTTGTCTTTGAAGTTAGTGATGTTCATTGTTGCCCCTTTAAGGTTTATAGTTCCATGTTAAGATCAGATTCGATCTCGATTAACGTCTCTGGTTTGTCGATGACTTTAAATACATCTTCGACGGTTGTGTGAATTGGTAGTTCTAATGCATCAGCCGCTTGGTGGCTTAGCTGAACTGTACTCTTAGGATTTAGCATCCTGAGCCATTGTAGATCTTCGATGATTGCGTCCATTGTATCTCCTAAGAAAGAAAAGAGAGGGCTACCCAATGTAACCCTCTCATAGTTCGACTGTGATTAGCTCCAGACTGGGGCACCACCGACACTGTCCTTGCAAGGGCAGAATGCAACGTCGATGGTCATGCCATCGGCGAGTGGGGCTGAGAAGTCTGCTTTGCTGCACTGTGCGGTCATGTAGAGACCTTCGCCAGCAGCAGAGTGGAGTACAGCAATTGTCATAACGTCTCTGTCGATACACTTGTTAATGAAAACCTGCGTGTCGGCATTGTACGTCAATGTAGCCGTTACTTCAGCTTCGATCATCGAAGGACAGTAACGCTTGAAGCGTGAGCCTCTGTCAGTTACTTCCGTCTTGTCGACGCTGATAGTTGCGTTTACGTCTCTTGCACCAGTGATGGCTACGAGAGTAGTGGCTAAGCTAGGGTCTGCGTTAACGTTGTCAGACCACTGAAGTACACCGTCAAAACCTGTTGGGTTTGTAGTAGGCATTTAAGTATTCCTTATACTAAAGTTGTCCAAGCGGGAACGCTGCCTTGCGATGCAGGTGCGAAGGATACAGAGTAAGTCTGGCCTTCCTGCAAAGGTTGAGCAATGTCATTAGAAAATACGTAGGCATCAAAAGCTAGACCTTCAGATCCGGCTTCGATAGCTCCGTCGAACACACCAACGACGAGTCGTGTGCGGCCAATGCAGGCTGTTCTAATAGTAGATTGGATAGTTGAGTTCGGGTCGTAAGTGAATGTAGAAGTGATCTCACAATCGAGACCAGCCATTACATAACTCTTAAACGGCGAAGTTCTATCCGAGGTGTCTGCCTTGCCAGATGAAATGCTTGCGTTCAGATCGCGGGCACCATCAACGGCAGTGTAAGATGCAACGGCTGTAAGAGTAGCGTCTGCTACACCCACACCTAATGCACCATCAAATCCTGTACATGCCATGGTTATTAAGTCCTGTTCTTATAGAAACGGTAATTGAAATTTGTAATGCAAAACATCACGTTGGCCGAATTGACTTGTTCTGGATCGAAGATCACATCCATGTCAAACGGTGGGACTAGAGTGAACTTGCCATCGACAGTTGTGATGTTCTTGTTGGCTTGCCTAAGCAACCAATCCTGAATGTCTTCTGCCATGTTGACTGCGGCCTCTTGATGAGCAATCTCAGTAACTGGGTAGGTAAGTCCTACGCCAATCCTGTACTCGATCCAGTCACCGCCTCTGTCCTGCTCTACTGATGTCATGCCCTGTAAGGCAACAATGATTCGAAGGTCTAAACCTTCAAGGGTTAACTTCGGTACGAGTTGACGTTCAACAGTTGCCGTACCAAAAGTAGACTCCTGTAGCTTAGCTACAACAGCATCTGTTAAGTTTACTCCTACGCCCATTATATCTCCTTGGTATGAACTCGCCAAACAGTGGAGTTTGCATCTGCGGATTCCGCAACACCGTTACCTTGTGATTCGACGACTTGGAATGTTTTGACTTCACCATTCATAACTTCTGTGATGATGTCGTACTGCTTAGGATCAACTGCGACCCCGTTAACTGTGTACGCATCTTTGTCAATGATGTAGTCCCTGTTCTTTGTATACAGAGTTGAGCCATCGGTCTCAAAACTCATTGAACCTGAGAAGCCAACGGTGGCCGTAAAAGGGGCAGAGACAGCAATGCCTCTACCCACAGTTACGGTTACACCTCTGACTATCTTTTGAGCCACCCTGCCTGCTCTGTAAGCTCGATAGGCTGGGTTAGTCATTTAATTATACCTTAACAGCTTCAGTGTTGAGGATAGCGTCAGTCGTGATGACTGGAACGCCAGCAGCGTCAGCAACCAATGGAGCAGGGGCACCAGTGGCGTTAGTTGCAGTTCGTGAAGAACGAAGTGCGAACTGTGACTTACGGTTCATGATGCAAAGGTCAGGAGAGTGTCCAGCAGGGAAACGCTCAAGAGCTTCGTAGATCAAGTCGTCTGTCAAGCCGTTAGTAGCGTCAAGGTTGACGATACGAACTACGCTGAACAAGCTACCGAAGAATCCAGCGAACCAACCACAAGCTGGTGTGTAGTATGCTGGGTAGTTCTTGCCAGAACCATCGATGAAGTTCTGAACAACGGTCTCACCAAGTTGAACTCCGCTGTCGCCTTTGTAAACCAAGCCGCACTCAGCAGAGTTACGACGAAGCATGTAGACAGAGGTAGTTGCACCAGCAGCAGAACCGCCAGCGTCAACAACCATTTCGTCCGAGATACTTCCAAGGTTGCTGCTGTTAGCAAGACCAGAGAAACCATCAGCGTTAAAGCCAGTTCCGTTGATCCACTGGTTCTCTAGGTTGAACATAGCCGACTGTACGTGACGCATACCTTCGCGTGCGATGTACTGCTCACGTCCACCAGAAAGTCGTGAAGAATCTGCGACTGCTTTATCGACAGCCCAAGACCAATCGAGGATCTTGAGGTCAACGGTGTCAATGCGATCAACCGAATGATCGAAATCGCGACCAGCGTTCTCGGTACGGAATCCGGTAACGGGAAGCTGAGTCATAACGCTCTGCTTATGGACAATTCCGTTGGAAGCAGGAATAGCAGGAAGAGCTGCGATAACTGGTGCGGCTGCACGTACTTCCGAAGTCTCGCGACCGCTAAGATCGTAGGCATCAGAAACCATGTCCGCTACTGTTAAAAAATCGTTCGCCATCTGTAGTGTTCCTTAAATAGGAGGTAGTAAAAAGAGTCCGCACGGAAGGGACTCAGGGAAAATGTTTAAC
>UEXM01000987.1_pt2 | contig 19521 bp, 34 predicted proteins | sample 1796661 | NCBI WGS metagenome assembly UEXM01 (sample SAMEA4772469, study PRJEB27181) | metagenome | reverse complement strand
CATGATAAACTCTTTCTAATCCTGTACTATCAAATCCAGATGTAATAGCAGGTGCTTGGATTCCTAATGTTTCTGACCATTCAAATCCTTGTGGTCTAAGTGTTCCTATAATACCTTTTGAAGTTGCTGTTGTATCTGTAGCTGTACTATAAAACATTCTGTATTGTGACTTGTCTCTAAGTACAACACTACTAAATTGTAATGTATTAGCGGCGGCGGCTATGTCATTAATTAAAGGTTGTATAGCCTGACTAATTGTACCTAACTCAACGTCACCAATTCTTGATGTACCAGCAACTGTTCTGAATCCATCAGGTGCTAAGAATATTAAGTCACCAGCAATTTCTTGAATTGTTTGACCATCTAAGCAACCTACGTTTTTAGTAACAGGAACTACAGCAGTCGTAGCCGCATTATTTATATTTTGTAATTTAAATATTGAGTTTTGACAGAATATAAATAATTCGTTACGGAAACTTTTAAGACCTACTACTTTGTCTTCTAATGTTACACTACCTGAACCTGAACCACTAAAACTATCTATATCATTTGTACTACTATAATAAATAGTGTTAGGTGTAGAAGGGTCTCCTGCAACAACTAAATGTTGGTCATGTATTGTACAAAACTTTGCAGTAGTAGAACCACTAATAGTTATTTGACTTGCAAAGTAAGTTCTAGCATTTATGTTTGCAGATGTACCTGTCATTTTAAATAAGAAAGGTTTGTTATTACCACTCTTATCTGTTATAACTACTTCACCATAAGTTGATGTACCTTCAAATACAGCAAACTCACATTGGTCTACACCGCTAAGTGCTAACTCACTTCTGCCTGTAAATGCAGAATAATTATCTCCACTAGCATCAACACTAGCTTTATTAAGTTGTAGCCAAGCATTTTCTCCGTCTTGACTAAAAAATATATCATCACCTACAACGGCTATTACGCCATCAGCATATACTAACAAACCTTCTACATCATTGGTAGTATTAGGTAGCGTATCGCCAAACAAACTAAATCCATTTATTCTACGATAACCACCCTCTGGTGATACTTCAAAGTTTCTTAACTTAGTAGCAACTCCAGGAGTTTGTAGTAACGCTAAAGAGTTAGTAGACTTATTAAGTCCACCTCCTAACGGTACGGAAAAAGGTTGAGAACCTGCCATTTAGAAATAAGTCCTGTCATCTGACATATAAGTAGGTGCAGGATTAATCAAATTAGATTTCATAGTCCTCATATTCTTTTTATATTCGTCAAGTGCGAAAGAAGCTTGTTGTAGATTTTCTTTAAATTGATGTACATAATATCTTGTACGTGCTGTGATTACATTACTATATTGTTCTGGCATAGTAATGGCATCGTTATATGCTGACAATGATGTAGGCTTTTCAAAAGCATAAAAGTGTACGTTATACACTTTATCAGGTATTGGACTTAATCCAAACTTCCTGTGGTCTGGGCTTTTAATAACATATCTTGGTTCACCATGAGAAGCATCTGAACCGTTTGCATCATCTGCATTTTCACTATCTCTATAATATTGCTTCCAATCAGATAGTGTTAAAAATTTTAATCCTTTAGAAACGTAAGGAGTTGTTTCTCCACTTACGTTAATTGTTGTTAAGTAAAAATCATCCCAGTCTACTGAAGAGTAGTCTGTTGTAATATTTGAACTACCACTTTTTAAAGTATACCATCTTGTTCCTGCTGTTGTAGCTACAGTTACGTTACCATAAAAAGGGTCTGTACCTCCACTAACTCCTGCTGAAAAAAAAGGTAATTGTGGTTCTTGATTTGCTATATCAAATATAGATTTATTAATAGCATCTTTTACAAATGCTTGAATACCTGTTGCACTTTCAAAAGTACCAGAAGTTAAGACAACTTCATTAAGTTCTCTTAATACTTCATTACTTAAATCTAAATATGTACTAGCCATTATTTTTTACCTTTAGCCTTTAGCTTTGCTTTTTTACTTAAATCTTTAAAATGAAAAAGTTTTACGCTGGTCTTACCATGTGTTTTGCCAGAATGTAAATCTCCGTTAGGCATTTTGTGTGAACCGCCTTTGTGTTCAGTGCCATCTTTTTTATAATGTTTTACACCTTTCATTATTAATTAGCCTTTGCTTTAGGTGTTCCTTTATAAACAGGTTGACATCCATCCATTTTAACTTCTCCACCACTCATATAATTTACACGTCCACCAGACATCATTTTCTTTTTAGCCATACCACCGTACATCATTTTCTTTTTTTTATCTTTACCATACATCATAATTATTTCCTTTAAAAAGTGGAGAGGTCCGTGAAGACCCCTCCGAGTTTGACATTAGTCAATTACGTAGAATGCACTACATAGGGCATCATCTCTAAGTACTTTCGCACCATAGACATGAAGACCACGCACAATATCACCAAACGATGTTGGGTCTCTCAACACTTCAGTTGAAAGAATTGTGTTTGCAGTAGCTGTAGAACTCATATGTCCAGCCATAACTTTACCAGTCGCATTAGACGTAGCGGCAATGTTATTAGACTTGTACATGTCGAATCCACGTAGCTTTCCACTAGAAACTAAACCGTTTCTGATTGAGCCTTGACCTGCGTTGAAGTCAACGGATAGCATTTTAGAGCCAGATTGTGACAACTCTTCATAGAATGAAGGAGGTGCAACAAACCAACGACCTTCTTCAGGTACGTTCTGGTCATCTAATAGTCTAGCCATTCTAGCCATTAGGTCAATAGCATCTACACCAGTTCCATCTGAACCAAGTAGGTCTACAGAGTTAGTTGCGTGAGCCATAGTAGCGTCAGCAGTAGCACTGTCAGAACCAATGATATGGTCAGGTGATGATGCAGAACAACCAGAGAACATAGTAGCTAGTACAGCCGCATCGTATGCATCTTTAAGAGCATAAGCCGCAGAGCTTGAAGCTACTTCTTTGAAGTTCACATGTGACATATTGCTTTCGATATCATCTACGATGAATTTAAAAGCTTTAGCACTGTCAACAACCAAAGAAATTTCTTGGTCGGTTAGTTTTGTGTCAGTAGTGTCAGAACCACGAGTGTAGTCTGATACTGAAATGACAGGTTCTTTGATAATCTTTACAGAGTCTCCGAAAGAGGAAATCTCACCAGCATAATCTGTGTTGGTGATAGCTTCTACTACCGAGGCTTTCCTAAAAAAGTTTAGAACCTTTTTAGAGTAAACCGAAGGTAAGAAGAAACTATTAGTTTGTCCACTTACGGAGTTTGCAAAGTTAGCATTTGTATCTGTTGAGGGTTCAAAAAATTGAGCCATGATACTTCTCCTTTAAGTTAATTATAGTTTATTTCGAGATTCTGCCTTCTTGCATAGCATCTGATATTTCCTGTTCGTACTTATCAAATTCTGCCATACTCATAGACGCAATCTCCCTTTCTGACCAAACCTTCTCGGAGTTAGGTTCTACACTAGTTGTTTTAGTGGAAACCATATCTGCCGCAGATTGCTTAGTCGGTTTTTTGGAAGATGACTTAGCTTTAGGAACATCAATTCCTAAATCCTTCTTAAACAAATCAAGAGCACGTGATGCTAAATCGGCATCGTCATTGTTATCATAAATCCATGCTTGGATAGATGAGTGCTGTTCTTTTGCCCATTCATGAAAGTCATCACTGTTTCTGATATCTTCAAAATCAGGATGCCTATCCATTAACCTTTTTTCTGCATCTTGTCGTACTAAATCGTTTTCACGTTCTTGGAGTTTACTAAGGCGTTCTTCTAGAACTTTTGCTTTAGATTCGCTTTGCATGTGAGCAACGGTTTCTACAACTTCATACACATCAGGATAGTCTGTCTTAAACTTCTCAAGTTCTTCTGGGGATTTAGGTGCTCTATACTCAGGTTGTTTAACTTGAGTTAGTAGTTCTTCTTCCCTAGACTTAAATTCATTAAGCTTGCTATCGTAATGCTTTTTTAAATCATCATAGCGTTTCTTGTAGTCTGGCTTCTTGTAAGGGGCTTCCTTCTTTGATTCCAGTTCCTCTCTATTAACACTTCCTTCATTACCGATTTCAGTTACGTCATCGCTTTTAAAAAGTTTATTTTGAGGCTCTTCAAAATACATACTATTAGATGATACAAAAGGTTTATCATCACTGTTGTGCCAATCTTTTTTTGCATTATAAGGGTTTGGCGTTTGTTCTTTTTGGACTGTATTAGTCATCTTCTTCTCCTAATCAGGGCTTCGTTCACAAGGTAGCTCTATGTCGACTAGAGGGCTTGTATGTAAAGGTCGCCTTTCGGGTTTTTAAAATGATAAAGTGCCTATAAATAGGGTGGCTCTATCGCTGTCTTAATCTTGGATTAGATGATAACATACCCTTACGGATTTCGTTATCTACTATATCTTCCTCAACGGGTCGCCCTAATGAGTCAACATCTCGTCTTTGGTCAACTAGCATTCCACCAATATTAAGATTCTGTCTTTCATCTACTTTAGCTTCAGCATCTTTCATCATAGACATCAAAGTGTCTTCTCCGATTTCTTCTACAGCTTTAGCAGTAAAGACAAATTCACCGTCAGATAACCTTGCAGGTATACTGTCGGAGACTCCTGTTCCTGGTCCTTCTACAGAACCAGAGCCAGCAAATTCTTGTGCTACTCCCACTACTTTATCAAAGAGTGTTTGTAGTTCGTTATCTTGTTCTAGTTTTGACATTAGCATATCTTGTTCTTCTTCAGACAATGCTTCGTCTAATATAAAATCTGTATGGTCTTCTTCCATATCTTTGTCAGATACTAACTCAGGTTGAGCAGGAATAATAGCTATACCGACATCACCACCCATGTCATAGTTGTCTCTGTCGTCTGTTAGCATTCCTTTCTTTTTACTATACATTTTCTTCTCTCCTAGTTAGTGCTTCTTTAACCTGTAGGTCCAACTGCTCTAGGCGTACCAGAGAACTCATCTTCCCCTGCAAGCGGAACATTTCCTGTTCCGATGTTGCCACCACCAGTGCCTGTAGGTCCAAGGTCTTGAGGTTGTTGAGGTGCTCCTTGAAGTCCTCCCATTGGGGACTGTTGACTATTGGGTTGAGCTTCTTCGCCATTTGTTTGTCCAGCATTTTGCATTCCTATAATTTGTGCCATCACAGCCGCTTCTTCAGGGTCGTTGAGTATCTCATCAGGGTCTAAGTCTAAGCTGTAGGCTAATTCACTAATCAATTTAGAAATCTTAACAAACGGTGCAACAGCAGGATTCTGAGCAGTTTGTAAGAACATTGTCAATCTTTGACTTCTTACTTCTTTCTGCATCAAGCTGTTAGTACCTGTAGCCTTAACTTCTAAATCACCTTTGACATCCAACTCGTCCTCTAGAAATTGCATGTTCCACTGGAAGTAGGCTTCCCCTAGTGGTTTCAATAAAAAGTCATCAAGGTTCTTGATAACTGTTTTAATGTTTAAACTAGATGCTCCAAGTAACATAGACATACCAGAAGCAGTCCTTGTCATACTTTGAACACCTGTCTGTCCGTGAGAGTAACTAGGTATACCAGTTTGCTCATCTGCAAGTTGCCTAAACTTGTCGAACATCATTAAGTTTTCTTGTGATGTATTAGGAAACTTTAAGCCGTGTATAGCTTGCCCAGGCATTCCTGCTTGTCTGCGGAATATCTTTCCTGGATATATTTCCATTGATTGCCCACCAACTAAAGCAGACTCATCTACATCAAAGACTAACGACCCAGACATTGCTAGGTTGTCAATAGCCATTCTTGCATGACCATTCATAATCTGTTGAGAATCATCCATGTTCTCTGCTACACCAATACCAAAGAAGTTATATGGATTTCTTTCGTATGGGAAAGCGTGGTATGGGATTCTATAAGGAGTGAAAGGATTAAGTACTGCTCTTAATAAGTAAGTACCACATGTCCATATATTTACTTGTACTTCGTCTAAGTCATCAACACTTTTAGGTAAGTCAATACCTACTTCTCTTGCATACTCTGCATCCATAATGCCCCAGTATTCTAAGACTTCAAAGTTAGAACCAATTTCTTCATCATATCGTGAATCATCTTTTAATTGGCTTTCAAAATCTTTTTCTACATAGTTTGGACCCATTTGAATTGCACTACGTATAGCATCGTCATCAAAGTAAGGCATGTTTCGTAGTTGTCTTAATTGACTACGATTCATTTTATGTCTATGTATTACATACTCACATTCTTCCATATTGGTTGCATTAGGGTCTGGATAAAAATCCCAACAACTAACAAACTCAATACGTGGTACTCTAACTTCTAAAGGATTATAAGCTCTGTTACCTTCCTCATCTGTATCCCACTTGTGTAATTTTTTATTAAAGTTAAATGGTCCTTTGACAATACCAGTACCTAATAAAGCCGATTCTAGTAAAGCATTTCTCATTTCAGAGTTGCCGTTAGATTCTTCTATCTGGTCATGGATTAACTTCTCCATACGTCTAGCGGCTCTTTGTGAGGGAGATAGTTCTAGAGCTTGTGGGTCAGGACTTGCTCCGTCTGTAAGTATACCTGCATCTTCTGCTTGGTCTTCTAAGCTATCTTCAAATATTCCGTTTAAGTAAGTAGCTCCTGCTTTTAAAACTTTACCGTCACCCTCATAACCTACATCATATGGGTTATCTTTAAGGTTTCCAAAGTTATCTGGTCGTTCTTCTTCTCCACCCATTGTAGTTTCTAAACTAGGTGTAGGATTAGAAGTATCTAGATGTGCGTAGTCTGTTTCACCTTCAGGTATCTTGGTTTCCGAAATTCCTATCGGAAATTTCCCTGTACCAAATATAACATCTACAAGTTGACCAAAAGCCGCAAGGACTTTTGTTTTAGTAATCTTTACAAATACTCTAGACTTTTCAGACTCCCTAAACTTCACGTTCTTAGAGTAAAGCCCTCTATAGTTCTCGTAAGCTTTGAGCCAACGAGTCTCATCTGTTTGTCGAGCATCTTCTGCTATTGCGAATCTATCTTTAATAGTTCCAATAATATTTCTTTGCTGGTCTTCCTCAAGTGTAAGTTGGACTCCAGATTCGCCCTCTACTTCTTCATAAATACTATTAGCGTTTAAAAATGTATTTTCGTTTTCTGCCATATCTTAATAACCAAAAGTTGAATCAGAAGGGCTAAATACATCTGATTTTATTCTTAACATCCTATCTTGAGGATGGTCCATTCTTGGTCTACTCATAACCAAGTACCTTAACGCATCGTATGCATGGTCAGCCGCATGAGTGTCAACATCTTCAGGATTAGACTTAGAAAGCGGCAAAGCCTGTATTTCTTTTATTAGATTGACACATGTATTAAATATCTGCAATCTGGGTCTTCCTGTACTGTTGTTCTTTCTCAAATGCTCATGTATCTGAGTCTTACCTGCTAACCTATTTTTATCGGCTCGTCTTAGTTTATGTCCTTTATTAACTAATATTTCACCTATTGTTGGACCAGTATATCCTGTTCTTGACCAAGCGGCTGTATCTAATACACCTGCTATTGACCTAATCTCATCCTGTTCCATTTCTGTAATGGTATCTCCGAGTGCTTCACCTGTTAGACCCTTTCTGTATAGTTCTCTATATATTATGATGGTCTTATCTTCAGGGTCTATTACAGCCCAGAGACAACAACTTTCTGCGGCATAACCGTAGTCTACCGCTTTAACTCTTTCCCACCAACTTGGTAATTCAAATGGTGGTATAACGTGTGTCTCTACTTCAAACTCTGCAAATGCCGCACCTTCTGAAATATCCCAATTACCTTCCAACAACTGTTTACGTTGTATGGCTGGTAAGGATTGCAACATCCTTTCGTATTCACCGTCTTCAGCAAGGTGAGGATTATCCTGTAACAATGCTGGTATAAACTTTCTTGTGAGTCCGTCATGTCCTTGAAAACTTGTATTATTTTCCGCAGGTTCTACGTATCTCTTTTTAACCCAATGAGCACCTACACCTCCTGGGTTAGCTGTACATCTGAGATATGTCTTAATCTCTGGGTTAGTCGTTCTTAGTCGTGATGCTAAGTAGTTCCAACCAAACTCTGTAGGTAAATGAGTTATCTCATCAAAACCTATCCAACTGTACGCTTGTCCTTGATAACGATAAACATCTGCATCTCGTTCCAAGAATCCAAATTCAATCTTTGCTCCACTAGGGAACTGCCATAACTTTTCTACTTCTTTAAACTTAGCACCCTTAAATGCTATTGGATAAAGCTCACGAGACTTATCTATTAGTTCTCGTAGTTCTGGCATAGACCTTCTTAGTATCAAAGCTCTGTGCTCTGAGAAGTGACAGTATCGCAATGGGTCTATTAACATTGCAAAACTTTTACCACCACCTGCCGCACCACCGTAAAGAACATCCTTCTCACCTGCGGCAAGAAAGTCTGTCTGCGGTCCTTCGTTTGGCATAAAAGCCACATGAGAACCAGTGCTATCTAAATGTTGTTGTATAGTATCAGGTAACTCTTTGGTTTCTGATTCTGTTAAAACATTAGATGTTAAAACTTTCTCTTCTTTGTCAAATTCTTTTTTGACTCTTGCTAAACTTCTTGTTAGCTTTTGAACTTTCTTATTCTTTTTCTGTAATTTATTCTTAGCCTGTAAAGCCAACTTCATATCAGAAAGTTCTGAATTCTTAGGTCTACCCGATTTTAATCGAGGAGTACCATCTTTCTTTAGTATATAACTCCCATCTGGGTTTGTCAAGTACTTTTTTGAATTATCTACCATATAGTTTATCTACGTGCTTCTTTAATCCTGGTCTAGACATCTTACGTCCTGTTTCTGCTTCTAACCAGTCTACTCCAATACCTAGACTAATTTCGCCATGAAAGACTGCTTCAGATACCTCTTTAAGTACCTGTAACTCTTCATCTATAGGCTTTAAGAAAGAACCAGCTTCGTTTTCTAGTTCATATCCAAAAGGTATAGTAGAAGAAGTTCTGGTTATGTAACCTTCCTTCATTTTACTTTCCTATACTTCCTAACTTTCTTCGCTACTTTACTTGGTTGTTTAGAGTGTTGTTTTCCTTTAGCTGTATCTGCTCTTTTCTTTCTGGTTGTTTTGGCGTACTCTGAAGATGAAAGTGCACTAATCGCCTTCTTCGGGAGATATCTCTCACCTGTCTCAGACGATTTCTTACCACTCTTGGTAGTCCATTTCTGCTTTGTCCAAGCTTTAAGACTTCTTTGCGATTTTTTTAGGTTTGACATTTTTCTTAGCCTTTGGTGTTTCCGTAGTTAAACATTTTTTAAATAGTTTTGCATATCCTTTTTTAACTGCGTCTATCCAGTTTGTTACATATAGTTTACATGTGTTGTAAATGTTTCTTATCTTATCCATTATTTATAGCCACCTCCAGAGGCTTTATATTCTTTTGCTAAAAGCTGGGCTTTTCGAGCAGACCATTGTCCAGCGTTACCACCTCTAGTGCCACGCTTAATCTTCTCGAAAAGTCTCTTACGCATACTTGGCTTGGTATAGTTTCCAGCTTTGTTGACCGTAGATTTACTTTTTGTTTTCTTTTTTGTTGGCATTATTTTTCCCAAAAATTATATCCCAATTATCTCTATACTGCTTAGAATGTATATCTATTCTAGGTTTAGAACCTTTACCACCATCACTGGTCTTATAAATACTTCTACGCAATGGTACAGCATTTTCATTACTACCTATCTGTGACATACTACCACTTAACCTTATCAGCCCAATATGCGGCTGACATTTTACCCTTTGCAATATTCTTACCATGTCTTGCTTTAAAAGACTTTCTTTTAGCTTTCATTCTAGCTGATTCTCCTTCTTTAGGAGCACCTGCTGTCTTAGCACCCTTTTGACCAAAACGTATTGTTTTAATCTTATCACCTTCTTTAGCCACTACAATGTGTGATTTAGTTTTGTGATTTGGAGTTCTTTTAGGTTTGTTAAAGCCAGAGACTCCTGCTCTCTTTAACCTACTATCTTTTTCTTTTGGCATTAGTTTTCTACCTCCTGATATGTGACATCTTCAGCCTCAATAACTACTGGAGCTTTATCTGGCATTAAAAAAATACCACCACTATTCATATTATGATTAACATCTATCTTATCTACTTTACTAACCCCTACCCTATCTAGTAAAGTCTGTGCGGCAGTTAGCTTATTAGCGGCTTGCACTACAGGCTTCTTAGATTCCATAATTTCAACAACTTTAAAAGCCGCTTTAGGGGCAGAGTTAGCTAGTATCTCTTGAGTGAGTTCTAGTATCTCAGACTTTAAAGTTTTGACAACGTGGTGATAATGACTGGAATAACCTGCAAGTTCTGCGGCTTTCTTTGCATCACCTTGAGTATCTACAAGATGAGTAAGGAAAGACTGTTGCTTTTCAGTTAGTTCTCTTTTTATTGTTGTTCTATCAACACTTGGTAAAATAGCCATGAATCTAGTATACAGTTCTATTTCAAGATTGTCAAGTTTAAATTAAGACTTGACAAAATACTATTTCATTGCTATAATAATATTGTGCCCCCGAGGGTCAATATAGACATTCCTACATCTTCATTCTGATAAAACAATCACCTCAAATAAATACTTCCTAGTCTCTTAAACTTTAAAGGTTTTAATGTCGGGGCGTTAACTAGTTCTGGTTAATGGGCTGTGCGTTATAAAATGTATAACCATGCTATAGATATATAGGGTAGGGGGAGTGGGCTCCTGCCACCCCCTGAGTAAACTGAGAGAGGTGGTTCTAGTAGACCATTGGTGTACTCCAAAGCTCAATAACTTGGAAGACTTCAAGGCTATTCAATCTAAAGCAAGTCTATTCAAATAACTCAAGAGACTTTAATGTTTCTAAGCTCTACAAGTCTTCCAAGTCAGTCTCCATTCTAAAGCTTGACAAGGCTTTAAAGCCTTCACTGGTGTAGTATTCTAACATACTCCAAGGTCTTTGTCAAACTTATAGCCTAATTAATTTATGTATGTGAATCAGTGAAGTCTTTCTTCATCGAAAGCTACCATATATATTCTCCATGATAATTTAAAAAGCTTTATAGATTCTTGAACACACAGCACTGTAAAGCCTTCCAAGCGATTAAACCCACATCCCCAATGGGCGTATGTCACAATCAGGATTTGTGTGGCTTAGCTATTGTGTAAGCCCCTAAAGTTTCGTTGTTTGTGTATATGCATCAAACTTTCCACCAATAATTTCTAGTTTACAGAATCATAAAGATTTTGAAGTGTCAACGTGTTAAACTTTTTTATGCTAAAAAACTTGAACATCTGCAAGCAGACAAGCTTATGACACTTCAAAATCTTCATGAGTAAAACTTCTGTAAAGAAATTATAAGGAGCAAAGCATGATACATATAGTTTATTCAAACAACGAAACTTTAGAGTTTCCAACAGTTTCAATAGCTGAAATATCCACACAAATCCTAAACGATTGTGATATAAAGCCATTGAGAATTCAATGCGATGACGCATTGGACTTTAACCGCTTGCAAGACTACATTGCTGGCATTCAACAATCCATAAATCTTAGGAGATAAATCATGGAAAATACATTCGATATAAATACTTTCGATAAAGAAAGACTTCAAAGCCCTGCTTCATTCAGACAGTGCAGAGGTTTAGGCTATAAGTTTGCCAAAGACCAGAAGACTGGAGCAATGAATTGGAGACTACAAAAGCAGATTCAGGGCTGTCTTTATGGTCTAGCAGTAGAAAAGAAACTGACTTTCAAGAAAGCAAATGAGCTTTTCACCAAGAAAGTCTTACCCAAAGCGTTCTTTGATAAGATAGACTTGTATCTTAAAGAAAATAGCTAACCCTAAAGCCTCCAAGCTACTGAGTTTGGAGGTTTTTTTATGCCTATCTATCACTTAAGTTCAGTTTACTTTATAATGATGAGTGCTATTTATATGGGGTTCTAGTCGCCCACTCCAAAGAAGTTAATTAAACTTAATTAAGTAATTTAAGACTCGAGTTTAAGGTTGGTCGGTTGGTTGAGGGACGTTTTTAAATTGGTCGGTTGGTTGAGGGCGTATTTAAGTTAAAATACAGGACAAATATGCTAATTTAAGTTAAAAAATGTAATTTATTTACAAAAAAGTTTGTATTTATTTTAATATTATGTTAAATTATTAAGTTTTTTTTAGTTTTAATATTATAAATATATCTTAAATTAGGTAAATGCTTGACAACTTTGTCGGCTTCGGGCATCATGGTCGGGTCAGCAAGGGATGTTCCTTGTAAAACAAAGCAAAGGAGATAGAAAATGATAATTTTAAACTACAAAAGCAAGAAAGAACTTAAAGAAAATATCGGCAATCGTTTAAATTATATTGAAACCAGCATGTTTGGAGATGAATATGTATCAAATGGTGTATTAACTGGAGCAAATAGACCTCACATTACTGGAAAAGGTAGAGAGTTTTTTGCAAATGTTATTATGAAAGATAATTTAATTATGGCGGTCAAATAATATGAAACAGTTCACAAACTTACAAAAAGCACAACAGTATATCAATGACTTAGGATACTTTGTTAATGAGAGACATTCACTTAAACAAGACAAATCTTTTATATATCATCACAAGTTTTCTAAAAGCAAACATTTGTTTTTAAAATCTGACTATACTTTTTTGAGTGCAGGTTCTATGGAAATGGGAACTGTGTGGACTATTCAAACTTTTTAAGATTATAAATATATCTTAAGATTATAGAAATGCTTGACAGGGTGACGGAGATGCGGTACACTTCTCAGCGACAACAACGAATCATTAATCATAAAGGAGATAATTATGGATGACAATGAACATGATGAACTTATGAATTATCTTGAGTCTTTAGAGGCTTTAGATGAAGCAGACAAAGAACTTGAAGAATCAATTAACCCAACTACTTAGGAGATAATCATGGAAATTAATATACACAGAGTCAGTAAAATTGAAGTTAAAAAGCGTAGTGATTTATCTACTTTTTCTACAAGAGATATTGTAATTCACAGTAAAGAATATGACAGTGAGACAAGAACATTTGTAGATAGAACATTAGAATTAAATTGTTTTCTTAATGACAAATCAGTTGCAAAGCTTGTTTACACAGATTAGAATTTAAGCGTGGGTATCGCTTCAAAACTACCCAACTAATATTAACTTATATCATTGGAGATAGATTATGAAAATTACATATTCAAAGAAAGGCAGTAAGACAACCACACCAATCAGTCAAGCACCATACTCAGTTAAAGCTGTATGGCACAGGGCTAACGATTTGGGTATTAACATTGTGAGAGTTCGTAGTGATAAAGAACGCTATGAAGTCACCAAGGGTGATACTTTTGTAGGTTGGCATGGTGGTAAGACATCGCTTTACAAGCAACGTCAGAACCCTCGTAAGCCATTGTTTTTTATGAGAAAAATTGCTTTAGGTCAAGAAAACAAGGGTATGCAAGTTCTTGAAATTTCTACTGACATGGATACACAACAAACTTTTGATGTGATAGATGACTTTGAATATAATACTTCTTTAAATTTTTTCCAGAGATTGGTCATGAACTTTACTAGATTGATTACTGGTAGGCATTTGATATCCTAAGTGTTAAGTGCTAGGTATCACTATAAAGTGCCTCTTTAATTTTAATGAGGATGAGTGCAATGGAAAAGAAAACACACGGTAGAATTTTAGTAGAGTTGGCAGACATTTGGATTATAGAAGGGCGTGAAGATTTGTTTGATGATTTAGTTGAAGATGTATGTTCAGAGTATGACTTTTATAATGGTACTATGGATGTAAAAGATTTGGCTTCAATATGGTTGCAAAAGAAATTGTTTATTTCTAATCCTTTGTCAAGTAGAGATGTAGAAAGAATGGCAAAAGATTATGGAGAAACAGAATGAAAGATAAAGTGGAGGAAATGTATCTTGATTATTTTAATAATTTTATTACTGTTAGTTATTTTGCTGAATATTATAAAATTAACACAGAAAAAGCAAATAGAATTATTAATATTGGCAGAAGAATAAATCATTCAAGATGCAAAGATGTGGAACCTGTAATGCATATGCTTCATAATAGATTTTGTTTATCTTACAATCTTACTAATGACGAGTGGTGGGTTCAAGATAGATTTGAACATTTAGGAAGATACAAACAATATTCAAATGCTTTAACTGCTATAGATAAAAGAATGAAAAGTGTATAAATTTTAGGAGATAATTATGAGTTATAGTTTATTGAGTTTTAGTAACCCAAAGATTTTAAAAGGTCGGGATGTGTATTCAGAATACTTAAGTGCAATACTGCACCTGAGTCCAATCAATACAAAAATATGTCCCTATCAAGATATTGCAGGGTGCAAGGAGGCTTGTCTTAATACAGCAGGGCGTGGTGGTATTATAAAGAAGGGTGAAACCACTAATACCATACAACTAGCTAGAGAACGTAAGACTAAGTTGTTTTTAGAAGCTAGAGATATCTTCATGGACTACCTGATTACAGACATACAAAAGTTTGTAAGATACTGTAGTAAAAAAGATAAGCTTCCTTGCTTGAGACTCAATGGTACTAGTGACATACAATGGGAGCATATCAAGATTGACGGTAAGAATATCTTTGAGATGTTCCCTGATGTACAGTTCTATGACTATACTAAAATACCTACAAGAAAGATTGAGCAGTACAAAAACTACCACTTGACATGGAGTTATTCAGAAGCCAGTAGTAAATATGCACAATACTTTGATGCTATCAAATACAATATTGCTGTAGTCTTTCATGGTACAATGCCTATCTATTACAAGGGCAGAGAAGTTATTGATGGGGACAAGAGTGATATTAGATTTATGGACAAGCCCAATGTAATTGTTGGACTTAAAGCAAAAGGCAAGGCACGACATGATAGCTCTGGCTTTGTAATTCATACAGCATAGGAGGTAGAGTATGAGTAATTGGATAGAAGGAACTAAACCTAAAAAAATAGAGGCTAGATATAGTGCATATCTTAGTTGGGATTTAGATGATGAGGGTATTGATTGGGATGATATAGATGACTATGATGTATGTAGAGGACAACTTTATATCAAACTAAAAAATGGAAAAGAAAAATATATAGACTCTTGGTCTGATGATAATGTTGATTATAAACATGGACTAGAAGAAGTACTCGTGCTTGATGAAGACTGGGGCAGAGTGGAGGGACTGAACGAATGATTGAAATAATAATGTATACAATTTCTATTGGTGTTATAATGATTCTTATACAAGGTGCTTGGTTGACAATACAAGACTCAGAAAAATTACATGAAGAGTGCAAAAAAGTATCTAAAAAGAATCCAAAATTAACAAGACTACAAGTAAAAGTTTTAGCCCGATTAAATTTAAAGGAGAATTCAGATGAGTAAAATGTTATGCAGTATTAGTGATGACCCATACAACGATTACAGTGATTACATTGAAGGTACTGGTGTTTACAAAGGTACTAAAGAAGTTGATGGTGCTGATATATTTAAGTGGACTCAAGACCAGACAGAAGCAAGTTTGTTTTTGACAAAGACCATGCTTAACAAATCTATTATAGATGCAAACAAGAGTGTCATTATTTTGACAGGCATGATGGATTTAAGTTATGATAACATGGTGGCTGGATACAAGCACAGCTACCCTGCTATATTTGAAAATGGTGTGGAGTCTCAAGTAAATTTCTACAAGACTAAACGTGGAGACAAACGTCTATCTGTTAAGAATTTAAAATCACAGGCTGAAGCAGGTATGGTCTTAAGACTTGTTGTAGACTGGAGTTGGGACATTACAGACTCAACAGGCAAACCATTAATTACATTACTATTGGAGGTAATATGAAAGGCATACTTATAAACCCATTCGATGAGACAATTAAAGAAGTTATGTACTCTGGTAATTTCAGAGAGATATATGACTTGATTGATTGCAGGACTTTTACTGTAGTCAGGCTTAACAATGTAGATGATATGTTTGTTGATGATGAGGGACTACTTATTGATAACAGATACTTTACTATCGGCAATAAAAATTATGCAGGTCGTGCTTTGATTATGTCTCATGATGATGAGGGAGATACTGTAGGCACAGAACTGACTGTACAAGACATAGAAAGTGTGGTACAATGGTTGCCTGAAGGACACAGAGAGACTCCTTACATGGAGTTCAGAGCTTGGAATTAATATATGAATTCAAAACAAATTAAAAAACTTAGAAAGAAAGTCAGACCTATACAGGTTGAGTGGCTTCGTACCCTATTGCCTGAAGACCAAGCAGAATCTATTACTGTTGATACAGTTGAGGGATTACTCCCAGAGCAGACACATGCTTTTGGTCAAGGACAATTACATATGTCATACATGACAGACAAATGGATTATGAAATATCTCAAGCAACATCCAGACATTACAACTTTTGATGAACTAATAAAGGTATCTAAACATGGATGAGTATATTGTTGAGGTTGTAATAGATAATCATAGAGAAACCATCAAAACTTATGCTACTTCAATTTATTCTGCTATTGATAGTTTAATTACTATGCCTATGATAGATGTTGTGCTTCACGTAACTTGCACTGCCAATGGTAGGACATGGGATGTTGAGGGTATGAATATGAAAGCTATGAGAGAAATGAGAGCAGAGATAGATGAAGAAGCTTTGTTAGAATCCTTCAAAGATTTTAATAGCAATACAATACACTAGGAGGATACTATGGAAAATGAAAATTGGACAGACAATACTGAAACAAATGAAAATTCTACTTTTCTTACACAAAAAGAGTATGATGAAGGGTTTGTAAGATTAACAGAAGATGAGTACAGATATTTTTGTAATTGGATTTCTGTACACACACAAGAACTATATGAAAACAAGGTAGGCTATGAGGCACGATGGACTCTTGACCCTAAAGTTTTCTATGTAAAACTATTGGATGAAAGTTTATATACTATAGATGAAATAATGCTTGACATCCGCAAAGAGATGGTGTAACATGTGCAACATGACACTGAGCAACCAAAGAACTTTAAGCCCTCTATCTCCAAATAATAAACTATTTGGTTTGGCTTCAGTCCACAACTCCGAGAGTAGTTGGCTCATTAACTCTCTTTTATTTAACTAACATCATAGGAGGCAAATATGATAATTGACGGAACGGCTTATTGGGCAAGTATCAAAACACCCAATACCACATTTGAACCCATGTACACAGTCAACCTTGTGGTTGATGAGGCAACAGCTAATGACTTTGCATCACGTGGACATACCATTAAGCAGATGGATGAAGGTTCTGCTGTAGTAGTTAAGCGTAAGGTAAATGGTCCTAATGGAATGGTTAGGTCTGCACCTAGATTGCTTGACCAAAACAAACAGGAAGTAAATCTTGCTGTGGGTAATGGCTCTAAGGTTAGAGTCCAGTGTAACGAATACGCTTGGGAGTATGCAGGTAAGGCAGGAAAAAGTCTTGACCTACAGGCTGTCCAAATCGTAGACCTCATTGAATACAAAGCCGAAGACGGCTCTGAGTTCTTTGATGAAACAGAGGAGTTTTAATATGATTGTTAGTATTAAAAATGATGATGGTGTTACATCTTATGATGTGACTAAGATTGAAGACGAGAACGCTAGGGCAAATGCTAATGTAATAATTAGTAAGGTGTCACAGTTAGAAGTCTTGCTTGAGGCACTAAGCTTTACTAGTGCTACGCATAGAGGTAATCTTGAAAGCTTGCTGAAAGAAAACCCTGATGCTATGGTTGAGACAGAAGAAGGAGAGGTAGAAGATACTGAAACTGATTCTGAATAACTTTAACAGGCTGGGTGTAAAAGCCTAGCCTTTTTTCTACTGGAGATAGAATGATACAAGAACGAACCCAATTCATTAAACACAAATTACCCTGTCCTAAATGTTCAAGCAGTGATGCAGTCTCTCTCAATGAGAATGGTTCTGCTAAATGCTTTAGCTGTGATACTTTCTTTACAGACTACGACAACGAATCAACAGGCAAGGTGATTGAGATGACAACAAAACCCAAGTCCGATAACACATTCCTTACATCCTATACTGGTGCTTATGGTTCACTGACCGACAGAGGTATTTCTGAAAAGACAGCAACCAAGTATGGTGTTAAGATTGTCAAGGACAGAAACAACAACGTAGTACAACACATCTATCCATTCTTTAATGGTAACGAAGTTGTTGGTACTAAGACACGATATGTAGAAAACAAAAACTTTGCTTGCAATGGAACATTTGAAGGCACTGGTTTGTTCGGAGAACAACTACATGGTAATACAGGTGGTAAGTATCTAACTATTACTGAAGGTGAGTGTGATGCTATGGCAGTGGATGAACTGTTCCAAGGTAAGTGGGCAGTGGTATCCGTCAAGCGTGGTGCATCATCAGCAGTAAAAGATATACGTGAAAGCATAGAGTTTGTTGAATCCTTTGACAATGTAGTACTGTGTTTTGACAATGACAAGGCAGGTAAAGAAGCGGCAAAAGCTGTAGCTAAAATACTAAAGCCTAACAAAACTAGAATCATGTCGTTCCCTAACGGATTCAAAGATGCTAATGAGATGCTCAAGCAGAAGAAGTTTACAGAGTTTACTCAAGCATGGTGGAACGCCAAGACATATACACCTTCAGGTATCATGGAGCTATCATCTCAAAGGGGTGATTGGTTACATCGAGAAGAGAAGGAAAGCATTGCATACCCTTGGGACGGACTGAACAAGAAGTTATATGGTATGCGTAAAGGAGAACTGGTCACACTTACAGGTGGCACAGGTCTTGGTAAGTCTAGTGTTACCAGAGAGTTGGAACATTGGCTTATCAAAAACACAGATGACAACGTAGGTATCGTAGCCCTTGAAGAGAACTGGTTACGTACTGCTGATGGTATTTTATCCATCGAGGCTAACGATAGAATCTATCTGACAGAGAAGCGTAGAAACTATTCAGACGATGACCTTCTAGGTTTGTTTGATAAGGCTATTCCTTCTGGCAGAGTATTCATTCATTCACATCTAGGAGCTACTGACATTGATGATATCTTTGCCAAGCTCAGATATATTATTGTAGGTTGTGAATGTAAATGGGTAATCGTTGACCACTTACATATGTTAGTCAATGTGTTACATGAAGGTGATGAGAGGCGTGGTATTGACATGCTTATGAATCGCTTGAGGTCTCTGGTAGAAGAGACAGGTGTTGGTATGATATTAGTATCACACTTACGAAGAGCCGCAGGAGATAAGGGACATGAGCAAGGTATCGAAGTATCCCTATCTCATCTCAAAGGTTCACAGGGTATTGCACAATTATCAGATTGTGTAATTGCACTAGAGAGAAATCAACAGGCAAGTAACCCTGAAGAAGCTAACCTTACTAAGGTTCGTGTACTAAAATCTAGGTACACTGGAGACACAGGATTGGCTTGTGGTCTCCGATATAATTCAGATACTGGTAGATT
>UEXM01001491.1_pt1 | contig 19531 bp, 23 predicted proteins | sample 1796661 | NCBI WGS metagenome assembly UEXM01 (sample SAMEA4772469, study PRJEB27181) | metagenome | reverse complement strand
ACGATGTGGCGTCGACCCAATCACCTTTTTGATAACAACACGGCAAAAACTTGGCTTTCGCACTCGAAGGGCACCCGTTTGGTTTGTTTTCTCTGTAGGTCTGCGTGTATTTAGCGGTTCCATCCGCGCTACAAGCACCCACCATGGCCCAATTGCCATCCTCTTCACAACAAACTTTAGGTGATCCAGAATTTCGCGTTTCAGTATCACCGTGTGGATAATCACACTGGTATCCGCCGTGTGCGGCTTGTTGAGTTATAGTGAATGTACGTTCTTTGTATGGCTGAACACCACACGGTTCATCTGATTTAGGGGCACTCCAGTTAGACCAAGACCCTTCGCAGTTCACGGGGCACGGAGGACCCTGACAATCCGCCCATCTGGTCAACTCTGGACAATTCACTGGGTCTATAGGAATTCTGTATTGATTTTTAGTGCCCATTTGACCACATCTCACGGGCCTCAAATCAGTCTGACTTCGAACGCACCCCATGTCATTATTTTGCCATCCAGGTGCGTATTCAACACAACGGGGTGGCTCTGGTATTGGACACGGGACATTGCACACACCACCCTTTTCGGTCACACACGCACCAGATCCGATCGCGGGTTTATAATCCGCCGCCGCCGTGTCGAGATTAAAAGTGGTGATACCATCTCCACACTTTCCGGTCGTGCCATCTAACACCGTTTCTACGATAGCGCCGTTTGCGATTTCTTTACGCACACACGCACCCTCTATCCAAGTATCTCCTTCACACGGTTTAGGGCACTCGACACTGCAATCCCGTTCTTCGGGTTCACACTTTCCATCACCCGTTGCTGGTTTGAAATCTGGGTGTGTCGAGTCAAGAATCCAAATCTCTTTGCCTGGACCACAACTTCCCTCTGTACCATCCATTGGTTTACCATTCAAAGAACAGCTCTGTTGTTTTATCCATTGGGTCCCTTCACAATCTTTTGACTCTACGAATGTGACTCCCTCTGGGACTGTAAATTCACCCTTGGCGATGGCCGTTTTAGTAGCTTCATCGAGAGCGACAGCTAATTTATCTTCGTCACCTGTGTCTGCAGTTATCTGCATACCCAAAAATCCGAGACCGATCAATATAACGAGAATGATTACCAGTCTCATCGCCGACATGGCATCTCTTTATATTGAATGAGAAATTATTACAAAATAGTTTGTTGTTTGGGTATTAACATCGGGGCGTGGGGTTAACAGTTGGGTGTATTAGAGCTTCGCGGTCCAGTTATACATTGACCTATATTCTCTTCTTTCTTTTCACCATCTTTGTGTGGACATGATTTTCCGCCATTCGAAGCTGGTTTAGTTATTTTATATGTATAAGTTTTCATTTTATCGTAATATGTTCTACCGGGCCTACCCCTAAAACCACTGGCACGACGGTTATATTTATTTCGCACACTTCCCCCTACCCATTTACCTTCGCAATCATTACAATTCCTCTGTTGATTTTCGGTCGTCGCGGTTCCACTCGGACAGTTTAAGACGGCGCGAGTGCGGCTGTGTGTTCGTTTCGAACCGTTGCAATCACCACTCGGTGTCCACCCACCCCACCCTCCGATGAAACAACAATTTTCAGATTTACTCGTAGATGCTGTGCTATTTACGACGTCTCTTCTGTAATACTGTTTACCATCGGCTCCACATCCACCTATTTTAACCCATGGTCCAACGTATGGACAATTTACCTGTTTCGTCTTCACACTGTCTGGACAATTTCCAGCCGTGGTTTGTTTTTGTGTTTTTCTACCCATAGAATTACACGATGTGGCGTCGACCCAATCACCTTTTTGATAACAACACGGCAAAAACTTGGCTTTCGCACTCGAAGGGCACCCGTTTGGTTTGTTTTCTTTGTAGGTCTGTGTGTATTTAGCGGTTCCATCTGCGCTACAAGCACCCACCATGGCCCAATTGCCATCCTCTTCACAACAATCTTTGGGTGAACCTGAATTTTTGGATTGTGTATCTCCGTGTGGATAATCACACTGGTATCCGCCGTGTGCGGCTTGTTGAGTTATGGTGAATGTACGTTCTTTGTATGGCTGAACACCACACGGTTCATCTGATTTAGGGGCACTCCAGTTAGACCAAGACCCTTCGCAGTTCACGGGGCACGGAGGACCCTGACAATCCGCCCATCTGGTTAACTCTGGACAATTCACTGGGTCTATAGGAATTCTGTATTGATTTTTAGTACCCATTTGACCACATCTCACGGGCCTCAAATCAGTCTGACTTCGAACGCACCCCATGTCGTTATTCTGCCATCCTGGTGCGTATTCAACACATTTAGGTGGTTCAGGTACAGGACAGGGAACGTTACATGCACCACCCTTTTCGGTCACACACGCACCAGATCCGACCGCTGGTTTATAATCCGCCGCCACCGTGTCGAGATTAAAAGTGGTGATACCATCTCCACACTTTCCGGTCGTGCCATCTAGAACGGTTTCTACGATAGCGCCGTTTGCGATCTCTTTTCGAACACACGCACCCTCTATCCACGTCTCTCCTTCACACGGTTTAGGGCACTCGAGACTGCAATCCCGTTCTTCGGGTTCACACTTTCCATCACCCGTTGCTGGTTTGAAATCTGGGTGTGTCGAGTCAAGAATCCAAATCTCTTTGCCTGGACCACAACTTCCCTCTGTACCGTCCATTGGTTTACCATTCAAAGAACAGCTCTGCTGTTTTATCCATTGGGTCCCTTCACAATCTTTTGACTCTACAAATGTGACCCCATCTGGGACTGTGTATTCACCCTTCGCTATCGCTTGTTTGGTGAGTTCGTCGAGTGTGACTTTAAGAGTATCAGCGTCACCCCCTTCTGATGTTATTCGTATACCCAAAAAAACGAGTCCGATCAATATAATCAGAATGACTACCGGCTTTAGCATGGCATTCGTTTATATTGAGTGATATTTTATTTGATAATTAAGAACATAATAATAAGTATAAAAATTGCGATTCCTATGTACATTAGACGATCATTTTGTAACTTTTTTTCTTCTCGCACCCTTTTTCTTTCTTCGAGTTCCGCTTTTCTTATTTCCACTCTACTCGCTCTTTCGGATTCTAAGCGTTCGACGTCTTCTTTTTCATCTTCCTCAAATTCAAGCTCCCATGGATCTGTACCTATGAAATTTTCATTGATCTTACACTCATTAAACACTTCCGTGTCTACCGCTGCATCAATCTCCGTATTTTGCACACATATATCCAAACTAAACCCACACGGTGAAGTCACTCGAAGATCATTCATGATGGGTGGTTTGTATTTGTCTTGACCCACACACACTTGCCCGGGGCAATAAAGACGTTGCATGAGCTCTAATCGCGCGACAGCCTTGTGTGGACCTTGTGTTTCTGGTATATTTGACATTGTTTCTTCGACGTAGTCCATGGCTTCTTTACACCCAGGTATATTGCGCTCGTCTTCACAGTCGCGCATTATCACATTGTAACAAGAACATCTTTCGTCTGTCTTGTTTGCATCCTGGGCACAGAACGCCTCGTCTACCGCTGTGGACATCTTAAGATTACTAAATATTTAAAATTGCAATTATGAGTAGCGCGGCTATAGCTAAAATTATGAACAACATTATCTTCTTTGATTCCTTTTTATCTTCGTATGAATCTAAGATTTCTTGAAGTTTCTTAACACGCTCTGTATCACCAGCTTCACGCGCTTCATCTAATTGCGCCTGTTTTTCTCGTTGTTCCGCTCGAAGTTGTAACTGTAAACGCTTATTCTTTGCCGCGATGAGGGCTGCATTTTCACCAGTTCTCAATCCAAGTATGGCCTGAACGCTCTGATCTTGTGCATACACAGAATCTAAATCTTGAAATTCCACTTCATTTATAGAACAATCTCTGAAATACTTGGCGTTGACGCTTTCACCGACATTCACATCGGACGCACACACATTCAATTGAAAATCACATCTACCCACATTAACTAAATCTTGGTAATCCGGGGGTTTATATTTGTCGTCACCACACACATCGTCACCACAATGATACCGTAAAGCAATTTCTGTGGAAGCCATATTTCGCTGTGCATCAAAAGCTTCACCTTCTGGTATGACGTTTACGATCGAGTTTTTCCATTCATTCCCTTCTTTACATCCTGGAATGTCTGGATTTAGATCACAATCTTTGTACATGACGTTATAGCACGAACACCTTGGGTCATTTGGATTAGCTGCACACCCCATCATATCGATACCAACATCGGACGCCATCTTATCTTTACATTATATTTTTTTGGATGGTGTAAAATATTTTGTTTGGTTATTTTAAGAATGTCTTTAATAAAAAAGGCTACACAGGGGAAAGTGCCTGTATATTTCGTATTAGCACACGGTAAAGATTATTCGCCGTCTTCTCAAACGGTGACGAGTGTACCGAAAGGTAAAAATTTAATATTACCAGTTGATTTGGGTGAAACTTTATCGTACGCGGGTGCAGAGGAACTCGCGAAACGTCTAGGTGACAGAAATAATCTCAATAACCTCTTATTAAATTTACCGAGTAAGTTCACTCTACTGAAGGAAACTGAGCAATTTCCAGATACAGTTTTATCTTTTTACGATGAATACTTCTGGACGGGGATTTATGAATTGCCGCGAGCCGTTTTGAAGCGGGGTCTCAGAAAAGAAATACACTCCGCGATGAACGTAAACATGGCGACAACCCCTCCTAGAAAAAGACTGTCCACGTTTCTGAATGAAAACCCAAATGAAGAGGCTATATTCATAGTGGCTTCGTGTAGAGGTGTCAAGGGTGTACCTTCCGATGAAATTTACGGTACTAAAACGAAAGCGGCAAAAAGAACGAGTGAACAAAAGCGTAAATTAGTAGAAACTAAAAAAGACGTCATGCGCACGTCAAAGAAGCGTCCTACATCTAAAAGTGCGGGTAAGTCGATGGATAAGAAAAGAAAAGTCGAACCAAGTAAAAAACGAAAAAGGACACCGAGTGAGAGTTCTCGTAAAAAAGCAAAGATATCAACATCTTCACCCATACAGGTGATCACTCAAAAGATAAATGCGATGAAAATTTGATTAAATGTAACCTCGTCTAATTAGGTCTATTTCATCCGATATAGAAGTCCATCTTCTATGTAAGTCTCGAATGAGTGTATTTCTATATCTATTTTCCGTGGCTATGAAAGATCTACATATAGAATCGAGATCGCGCCTCGTACCTAAATATGTCAAATACTCTTCCGCACTGTAATCATCTAAATATAAATTGTGTGACTCACAATAATAACGAATCGCTAAACGCATCACAGACGTCGTCGTTTTTTGTATAATTTTCGTGTTTTTTATGATCTTGTCAATTATTTTCATCTCCGCTTGTTTAATATCAATATCAACACACCGCATCTTATTTTCATAATGAGTTTGAAAATACATAACAGATTCATCGTCTAATTCTACGTCATCCACGAGAATAGCTTCTGGAAATACACTTCTCGCACCCACCGGTTCGGGTGTATCCGGTGTAGCACCCTTATACACGTCACGCATAATATTACAAAGACTCAGATAATCCCCCTCGGGCATTTTATCTGAATGTTTGTCTATGATACGCATAGCTTTCATGAGTTCATCTTCCATACTTGATACTCTATCGATTCATTTCTTTAGTTTAATCTATGATCAATGGCGGAACATTCTCTTCGATGGTTAATTCATACACATTTTCTTTCTGACTCGGTTGAATAACAACTATTCTACACGTTTTAACGCCCATCATCATAACATCACTGGATTGTGGTGATGGGGGTGGAAGTATCATTGGTTTACATAAGAGTGCATACATTTACTTTTTAGTGGTTTTTTTCTTCGCAGTTCTGGGACGCGTTTTAGGTGTATACACCGACACACTTTTGATCAGAGATTCAATCTCCTTAATTTGTTTTTTTGCTGCGTTAACCTCTCGGTTGAACTGTTTCATCAGTTTGTCATTTATCAATTGATTACCCAGAGCCATTTATTATACAAACATAAAAAAATGATTAGATGTGATCATAAGATGCTTCTTAAAGATCTAAAAGACCACTACAAAGTCATACGGGATGAAGTGAATAACCTTCCGAATGTATTCATAACGAACACACCGCGCAAGGAAGGTGAATGGGTTGGGTCCGAACACTTAAAAGAGGTCGTATCTTTGTATGCATCCGGTAAACACGGGTGGCTCAAAGGTGGGCAAGATCACGTGGCCGAGGAATGGATCAGTTGGCCACTCATATGGGATGGACAATCGGTACTGGGTAATTGTGAGATATGCCCAAAGACGTGTGCTCTCCTTTCATCGATAGAGGGTATCAAGGTGGCTGGATTTTCTTTGATGAAGGGTGGTGTTAAGCTTAAATTACACACAGACGACGTGGGTCCGAATTATAAATTTACATATCATCTAGGGCTAAAAGTTCCAGTTGGATATTGTATCTTACATCACTCTAAAAGTGGTGACGCAATCGAAGAAAATGGGAAACACATCATTTTAGACGCGCGTGAACCGCATTGGGCGGAGAACCTATCGGAGGAAGATCGAGTGATTCTGTACATGGAGATTAATTAAGCTCTCACGCCATTACGGTGTCACCGATAAAATTCAAACTTGGGGTAGCACCGACAGACATCTAATATCTATTGGTATTTTTTAAAGTCTTCCATCAAAAGGTTACACAACTCCAAGTACTTACCCTCTGGAATTTTGCAATCTTCGATGATGGCGAGAGCTTTTTGAAGGCTGGTAACACGCTCCACAACCGGATCCGCTTGTCTCTCGAGTATAATATTGGCTTCAGTGTTAAAAAGAGTGCGTCGTCTCTCTGCGTTTCTTTCGTGAGCGCGATCAACGACGAGATACTCTCGTTGTACCACGTATCTTATCATTTCCTTACGAGCTTGCGTAGTCTTGCCTCTCGTAGTTTTCATTTCATTCATCATTTGAGTCGGGTACCCATGGATGTCCTGATCCAATATTCTCAACATATCCAAGCGATTGTGTTTGATGGTGGCTAACTTCATTTCGTTTCCGGCACCTCTAAGACCACTCGGACAGTACTTCCATTCGATACCGATCGTGCGAAGCACTTCGATAACACCGGTATCAATCGCATCATCGAAATCAGTCGGAGACCACTCTTCAGATCTATGTGAGAACATATGGTACATTTTCGAAATCTTTTGTGTGTCTTTTGACACGATGGCCTTATGAATAACATTATGCATTCGTTCAACCGAATCAAAAGCATTATTGAAAGTGTTGATACCATGAGATAATATGCAATCACTCAACATGCGGTAATCGCCGTGCATGATGCACGCGTAGACAGAAGCACGAAGGTGACGGGTTTGTGATTCGTGGTCTGGCATTGGAATGTGAAGCATCGAAAAGAATTCCGCGTTCCAATTATTTTCAGCGCATCCGTATAATTCTTCACCAAAGGATCTGGGGCAACCAGATCGTTTGAAGAAATTGTAGATTTCTCGTTGTTTATGACGAACAGCCGCTTCTACGGCACTCTTGGATTTCTTGTAGTTGAATGTCTCGACACATTCAATGTGACCATTCTTGATAGCGGATACGCAGTTTTTGCAGGTAGAGCAACGCATTTTGGTGCGACCCCTGTGAGTCTTTAAATTGACTTAGGCATATTTCATACATAATTTATTTATGCATTCCATGAATTCATCGTCTGATTTGTACATTAAATCTTCATACTTTTTAGCCTTGGATATGTGGTGATCCATCTTTTTCGTCATTTTGGCAACCCGTTTTCGTGTGTACCAAAACTTCACGTATTCACGAAAAGTCATTTTCTTTCGTATGTACACGGGTACATTCATCTTATTACATTATAACTAGTTTTTTCTAAGCCGTGACATTAAAAATAAAATATAGACATATATTAAAAATGAATATCGCACTCGAAGCACTGCTAAGATCTATCGGTGTATTTTTGGGTGTTTTCTTTACGGTCAGTTGGGGTAGAAAGAGTAAACCAGTGTGGGACGTCGCATTGATAGTACTTTCCATCATTCTCGCGCTGTTTTTGGCCTTCAGGCAGGTCATCGCACCACCACAATAATCACAATTTACTCAAATATTTCGAACCGACCCTTTTCATGAAACGATGTTTTTCTTCTCGACCATCGAAGATAATCTTAAATCCATTACCAAAATATGGTTTAGGTGCGGTTTTATAATAGTCTTCTAATTCATCGTCTGACGCATCGTCAACGACGTAATCGGGGTCTTCATTTTGTTTTTTTCTAGTGCGCATTGGTTCTTGTGATTAATAGTTTCACACACTTTATCTAAGTTTAAAGATGTAAATCCATACACCTTTAAATGAAGACGGTCATCATAGCACTTCCAGGAAATCACTTTTCGGGTGCATTTTTACGAAATTGGTCAAATGCACTCTTGTATCTTCAAAACAAAGGTTACACGGTGATGATGGTGAACGATTACAGTAGTTTTGTGCCATTCTCAAGAATGAAAACGCTTGGGTTAGATACACTCCGAGGTGTCGATCAAAAACCATTCAATAATGAAGTTGATTTCGATGTATGGGTAACCATAGATAGCGATATATTCTTCATACCGGAACAACTCGAACAGCTCATTGAAGATACGGATACTTACCCTATTGTTTCGGGTATCTATAGGATGATAGATATGAAGCATTACGCGGCAGTTAAAACGTGGAACATCGATTATTTCAAAAAACATGGTTCATTTAAATTTCTGCGCGTAGAAGATCTCGAAGGTGCACCCAAACACATGAAAGTCGCATACAATGGCATGGGATTCATGGCGGTAAAGCGTGAAGTACTCGAAAAAATGACGTATCCATATTTTCACAGGGAACTTCAAACATTTGATATGCCGGATGGAAAAATCATTAAAGAGATGTGCTCTGAAGATGTTGCATTTTGTAAAAATGCAAAGGATGCCGGGTACGATGTCATGATAAACACCGAACTAAAAGTTGGACACGAAAAAGAACTCGTCATTTAGAATCTAATGCGCAGAGGCGGTAACGGAATGTCATCAATAGAATTCGCGGTGGTCGTGTTTGAAGATGCACCCACGAGATTTTCTAAGAATGTCCGAGTATTAGATATAGGTACAGAAACGTCGTCGAATCTCGCCATTCTGGAGCGAACCAAATCTCGCTTCATTTGTGTAATTTCTTTACGTAGAGTCTCATTTTGTTCCATGAGTGAAAGGTAATCATTCGTGAGATTCAATATATAATTATCACGCACGGTATCACCGGATGCATATAATAGTTTGAGATTTTCGCATATTTCTAGATATGTATTTTCTGGGAGTTCAGTCTTATGCTCGTCGACGAGGGACATTATATTTCTAATGGGATCCATTTTTAATTATTACACTCTTATTTTTTATGCATCTTCATTTTCTAACATTATTCGTAGTCGATCTTCGATACTCAAACCATCCACCGCGATAACTTCAAAATCGGCGTCAACCACGTTTGGATCAAATATATCACCGTGTTGTTCACACAATTCACAAACAGTACCATCTCCCGGAGGTTCGCCGATGGGGTGATTGTGTACCGGAACGGGTTTTTTGGTCACAGGCTTCTTTACTCTTGGCTTTTTCTTTTGATGTGGTGGTGCACACTCGGATGTTTGTGGCGGACTCGCGTGCTGTCGATCGTGTTTGTCACAGACATCCTTTCCATCTTTGGCGCGGCATTTACATCTATTACCACTCGAAGCTGCGATTGCTTTACATTGTACCCTTTCCGCGACTGGTTTCTTTTGTGTAGCACCAGTTCGTTTAGGTTTGATCTGATCCTTGAATGAATCAAATTTTTCATGAAGCTGCTTGTTCTCGACGCGAAGTGTTTTTACTTCGTCGATGAGAGTCTTTACGAGATCGGTGAGATATGCGAGTTCACTCATTATTTGTGTTTAAAAAAAATGTAGTGATCAACGACTTAGGAATTTTTTTCTCAGTAATTTTAATGATCGCACGTCCTTTCACGTCAGTACTAGTCGAAGCAATACTCATAGGAATTCTCACATTAGCTATATACACTGGGGTATCCAAAGTGGTAAAAGATACACGGGCGCTCGTATTAACCGGAGCACTCGTCCACCTATTTTTCGAGTATTCGCCCATGGGAAATTTGAATGAACGATATTGTAAATATTTATTAAAAGCCTAGTATCGCACTCAAAACTCCGTTTTTCCATTCTTTGACGGTTTCAGTTTTTTGGGTGTTCTTAAGTTCCAATAGAGCTTCCGCAGCTAATCCTTCATCTACATGTGCCTTACAGCAGCCATATCTAGATGATTTATGCCAACACCCAGGATACTGACATTTAGGTCTCGTCGTCGGTTTCGTCGAATACGAACTTTCTGCGTTTTCGTGGAGTTTCATCTTCATCGGATGATTCGCAATTCTTGATTTCACCGTCCTCGGTACACGATTCAGAGTCGGACTCGGATTCTGAATCTGTGATGTACTCGTATTCACTTGGGTGGTAAATATCCGGTAAATCTTCTTCGAGTGCAGACCAGTCGACCCAACCCATCAATTCATTTTGACGAATAAACTCATGTAGTTCACGCTTATCGCGGATATTCCATGTGTCTCTGGCGATATCACTCCAATACACTAACGAATCATCATCAATTTGACACGGATACAAATACAATTCGTCCACATCTTCTTGATCCTTCATTTGTTCACAGTAGATGTCATACGTGTGTTCTAGAATACCTTCACTCGAAACACTCGAATCTTCGATGAAGTTTTCGTGACCAAAAGTGAGAAAGTGTACCTTACCATACGATGCATTTAATTTTTTGGTAGAAACACCCATGTAACACATGTAATTTCTAGAATTACGAGGAACGAGTTTTTCGGGGAAGTTTTCGGCTCGGAGTGCCCACACCTCAGTGTCTTCGCTAGTCATTCTCGTCATGAGTCCATCCAAATACGGAACACGACAAAGAGACGCACAGTGTTTCACGAGCTCGGTATTGAGATTCATGTTCTATATATCATCTACGGTTGATTTGTTTAAGTGCATTATTAAAAGTCAATTCTAGACGCAAGTCTTCCAAATGTTTTCAATTTAAACGCCTTTTCACGCTCTTCAAAATCACGACACCTCTCGGTGATTTCGTGTAGTCTCACTTGCGCTTCCATGATCTTATCGTCGTGCGTAAATTCCGCATGTCTTACGGTGGGTTTCCAAGATGAGAATCTACTATAAAACCGCTCTTTTTCAATATTTCTGTTTTCGATTTCTTTGTAACGTTCAATATCAGAACAACACGCCATGTAATCATCTACTTGCTGGGTTAAATTTTGTACCTTAATTTCACGTATACGCATTTTTACGAGATCGATCACTGGATCATACACAGAAGAGTCTCCATCACCATATATCTGGTTCACTCGAAGCGTCCTCAATATTAATCCGAGGTCTCTCACACTCGTTTCGTATACAGCGTATTCTTCGTTTCCTTGGTGCACCCGGGCATTTCGACTCGCATTGGATGACCTTTTTCCAGATTTCAATTTGGACGTCTGTACAGAGAGACCGCGTGGCTTGACAAAATGCGAGACGGAAATCGCGGCTCGTGCAACCATTTTGCATTATACACTCACTATTCCTTTATGAACCTTTGGAAATTCGAGAATGATTTCCTCGCCGACTTCGTTTGTAGCGGTGACTATTTCGTACCCCTCCTTAACGCACTGAGTTTTGATATCATATTTGATCGTCTTAGGAACAAAAATATTAAACAATCTGTCATACAGACTCATTCTTCCTTCTTTTTACTGAGATGTTCTTCTTCAAGCTTCTTTTTTTCACTCTGAATAGTCCTCAAAAAGCGTTTGGGGTGCTCAATAAACTTAGACCACCTGAAATCGTCAATCGAGTATTCAATATACTCGGGTACGTGTGCAATAAATACAAACACACCCTTCGTGAATCTATACACACAAGTCGTAGCGAAAGCGTAGCAAACGGCTCTCGGGTAAAGCCACCACATTATGTGTTCATAGGCGTCTTTTTTTATCTATATTAAATACAAGATGAATCTTGATGAAGTAGCGAAGAAAGTCCAGTACATCACAGTAGATTCAGAATTCGTAGATGGTTCTAATAATACATTTACGATAGATTTCTCACTCGATTCAAATGTACACATGGAAGATATGTCAAAAGTTATAGGGTTTAAGATAGTAGACTTTTACGTGACCCAAATAGGCGAAAGTGATTCAACTGGAAATACAGACGTGTCCAAATATATCGATGTCGTGTGCGAAGACATACCAAAGCGTGCACAGATACTCGACGAACGACACGGGGAAATACTCGCGCGAATACCACTCGAGAGGAGTTTCTCTGGTAGTAACTCGTTTATATTGAGAGATAAACAGTGGAGATCGCATCAAAGACAGACAGGGTTTTTTAATCCGTTGTCAATACAAAAAACACACTTTAAATTGTATGAATCCCAAGGAGATGGAGATTACGAATTACTCAAACCGAGTGTTTCGTTTTACATGATAATAGAAATAACAACCATCGATGTAAAAGAAAAACCACGCAATAGAGAGGTACAAATATTACAGGCATTAGATCGTCTCATGGAAAAGATAGACAGCCTCAACCATAACGTAAAAAAACTACCCGACGCGGAACAATTGGAGAAAGCTAGAAGAGAAACAAAAAAATACCCATTTAGCTATCTCATATTAATGATACTTCTTATTTTAGGAGGTGTGTATTACATTACTTCAAAACAGCATCCGATGCCCCATCAACCTTCTTTTTAACTCGGCGAACGACCTTCTTCACGGGCTTAGGGGCTTCTTCAACTGGCGCTGGCGCGGGAGCCTTGGCTTCTTCGACTTGTTCTACTACTGGCGCTGGCACTGGCGCTGGCGCTGGTGCTGGTGCTGGCGCTGGGGTGCTGTCAAGTTCATCCACCAAACGCATCAACAAACCATACACGTGTTTCTTGTTGATTCGAAGGGTTTGCATTTCATCTCTGATTTCTTGCCTGAGAGCTTCCATTATAATATACATAAAGGAAATATTATCTTTAAATGTAATGCTGGTCATAGGTCCTACCCTTCTGAGTGGAATAGGACAACACGCAAAGAAATACACTGAACTTTTCCCCGAATGGAAATATATTCAGGTATCCGAACACATACCGGAATGTGAACGCGCTTTCATATTCGCTCTACCCGTCGAATACTGGTTCGATAAAATAGTCGAACTCAAAAAGAAAATTAAGCATTTACATTGCATGACGGTATGTGAAACTGAAACTGTACACGAAGACTATGGAAAACTATTTAAATTATTTGATAGAATCGCCGTACCGAGTGAATTCTGTAAAAATGTATTTTCGCGTCAGTTTCCGGACACCGAATTCTATGTAATACGGGCGCATATACCACACAAGGATACGTATACATTCTATCACATAGGCAACGTGATGGACCAACGAAAGAATTTCAGAGCTATTTTAGAGTCATTCGTTCGTCTGAATAAACCAGATACAAAGCTTCTGGTAAAAGCCACGTGCAATCAACCGATAACCATAAATCTACCAAACGTTGAAGTAATAAACGGGCTCGTATCGGACGACGAAATGGACAAAATACATAGAATGTCTGATTGTTACGTGAGTTTTTCAAGTTCAGAAGGAGTTGGTATGGGTGCAGTTGAAGCGGCCATGCGTGATAAACCCGTGATCATCACAGAATACGGTGGTGCACCCGAATATGTTAAAACACCGTACACGGTTTCGTGTGAACTTCAAGAGTTGCAGAATGACGATTTCTTGTTTAAGAAAGGAATGCAATGGGGCAAACCAAACAAAGAACAACTCTTGGAATTCATGACGGATGCATATGAAAAACGATTGAGGCACATGGACCACTCACATACGAAGTGGATGGTGGGTAAAGAAAATGTTTCACAACAATTCATCGATAATGTAATTGGTAAGTAAAACAATGAGACCGGTGAGAATAGCACCCGAGGCGATGGCACCCTTTTGAGCGATCAACATGGAAACGATATCGTCTACAAAACCAATGTTGGTTGGTTTCTTCACGGTGTCTGGAACAATTTTGGCTAAAGCGACATAGAGAGCCATGGCTATTACAACTGGACGAAGTGTCTCTTGGTCTAACATTTATAGTACACTAATATTTTATCTTCGGTTGATGTTTTCTACAAAACCCACCACACACCGCCTTGAACCCACACGACTTACCACTCAATGTCACGGCTTGACATGTGTGTACAGCTCTTCGCTTCTCAGATACAACTTCTGGAGCCTTGCTAATGAGTTGAATGGTTCTATTCTGTTTTTCAGTTCTGAGTTGCGCGTATTTTTGTTTCATCTTCCAAGTAGCGTTTGCGAGTTTCGTGCATCTATCGGTGGGGGAATCCACTCGGTACATGCGCATGGCGTCGGCGAGGCACTGTTCGTAGGACATCTTCAAATGTTTGATTATAAGGGTGTGCTATCTCCACTTAGGTTTAGATTATGCGATGTCTATCGACAATCAAATCGTGGACACCTCCTACGATGGATTGTAAAATAAAAAAGTGAAATGCGTTTTGGATGGTTTCTGCGAAAGTGTTCATTTTTGATTACAAATTAATCAAATCTTGTGAACTTAGATTAAAAATAAAGACCCCTTACATTTGTTTTTAAAATAGCCTAAGTGGAAGCCTCGTTTATTAAAAGGTAAGGTAAAAATATGGGTAGGGTAATCAGTAATGACATACATGTCTCGTTTGTATATGATGAGTCACAATTGAAAGTCAACCTCGCGACGTATGGTGAAGAAGCTCGCGAAAAGTTCGTCCGAATGTCATCTAGGTATGGGTTTGATCCATATATTTTCAGGGTTGAAGTTGAATTGCGTGCGAGTGGTAAGACGGCTGGTATGACCGATACGTACTATTATGGCGAGGGTAAGCGATTTCGCTCATTGAAGGAAATTGAGAGATTTTATAAACCTAATCCGATACCATCATCCGATGAAGAGATAGAAAGCTATCTTATGTCCAGATACTTATCGAATTTCGACTCAGTCATACGATACACGATCAACCTGTGTGAGCCATCTGTCGCCAGATCTGAAGTTCAGCCGGATATATTTCCGTTCATCGAAGGTGCACACGTAGTCACACATTTCGATTCAAAAGGGAATCGCAGAACCATGTGTATTCATCCATATAATTCAGGTATAAGGCACTATAACCGCGTCGGGTGGCAACATGCATATGCTTGCAAGTGTCCGGTGCATTTAACTTCTAGTTACTGGAGACGCTTAACCTCCAAGGTTCTTGCAGACAGAAAAAATTTTTTGAAGTTTAAGAATAACACATACCTTGAAACTGTCGTGGGAATGACATACGATGAATATTTGATATACATGAGAGATAAATTTGTTTCCACATATTATGGTATATTACCAGAACATGAACTGACTTTAACACCCAAACAGCTCATAGAATCAAACTATGTCATCGATGAATTCCTACCTCGATGCTACGGCAAGAAATTCAAAAATAGTAGAAATGACATTTCTATTTTTCTGGCTAAGGTATTCAATTTTAAAAATACACAATATCTCATCAGAAATAAAGAACATGCGAAAACTTTGAATGTTGATGTAAATGAGCATAGGTACCTGATCAACGATTGTAAGAATGGTACAATCTTTCCAGATGCACTTGAAAACTTTGAAAAAATAGTACCCTCCGACGCAGCCGTGGCGTATTTCAATGACGTTGTAATGAAATTTGGTGATTGATTCAGCTAAAGACCCCTACCTTTATTTTTAAGAAAATGGCTTAAGTGGAAGCCTCGTTTATTAAAAAGTAAGGACAATGAGCGAAAGTATTCAGAAACTCACACACGTGGAACACATCTTGAAGAGACCTGACTCGTATGTTGGCCCTGTGTCTCGTGTTGGCGAGCAATATTGGGTCAAAGAAGGTGAAGGTTTTGAAAAGAAGACTGTCATCTATGCGCCAGCACTTCTCAAGATTTTTGACGAAATTCTCGTCAACGCCATCGATCGTAATTCGATCTATCCTAAACAGGTAACGTCCATCTCCGTAAATATCGACCGAGAGAAAGGTGAAATCAGTGTCGAGAACAATGGGCCTCTCGGGGGCATCGCTGTCAAAGAACACGAAAAGGAGCAGATTTGGAATCCAGAGCTCACGTTCGGGCATCTTCTCACGAGTACCAACTACGACGATTCACAGCAGCGGGTTGTAGGTGGTAGAAATGGGTACGGCGCAAAGCTCACGAATGTGTATTCGAGCAAATTCTCCATCAAAATCAAGGATTCAGAAAACAAGACGACGTACACTCAAGAATGGACAGATAACATGAAGACGTGTGGAAAGCCGAAGATGCGTAGCTACTCGGGGACGACCTCGAGTGTGTGCGTCACGTTTACACCGGATTGGTCGAGGTTCGGTATGAAGGCGATGGATGATTACATCTTCAAAATTTTTGAGAAACGCGTGTATGATGCGAACATCTGTACCGCACCGGGGTGTAAAGTGAAATTTCAAGGTGAAGCTCTTCCAAAGACAGCATTTAACGAATACGCGAAGATGCACACGAATTCGGATGAAATTTGTATGTTTACGTCGGATCGATGGTCTGTGTGTGTAGTTCCATCGGAAGATGGATTTGAACAAGTGTCTTTTGTGAATGGTATATGCACGACCAAGGGTGGGAGTCACGTGGATCACGTGGCGGGTATACTCGCGTCGAACATCATCGACGAAATGGCGAAAAAGATTAAACTCAAACCCCAACAAGTAAAGAATGCATTCATGGTCTTCGTAAAAGCGACGCTCGTCAATCCAACGTTCAGTAGTCAGGTCAAGTCCGAGTGTACACTCAAACCACAAGAATTTGGTAGCAAATTTGAGCCCACAAAGAAACTCATCAAGGACATTCTCAAAACGAACATCCAAAATGAACTCATGGCGCTCTCGAAATTCAAGGAAATGAAAGAACTTCAAAAATCGGATGGTGTTCGTAAATCTAAAATCACGGGTATACCAAAATTGGACGATGCAAATAAAGCTGGTACAACCCAATCTGGGAAGTGTACACTCATCATCACAGAGGGTGATTCTGCGAAGTCACTCGCAGTCGCGGGTCTATCCGTGGTTGGTAGAGACTATTACGGGGTATTTCCACTTCGCGGGAAATGTAAAAATGTGAGAGATGCGTCGGTCAAACAGCTCACGGAGAACAAAGAGTTCAGCGAACTAAAGAAGATACTTGGACTTCAACAAGGTAAAGTGTACACCTCTCTCGATGAACTTCGTTATGGCCGTCTCATGATCATGACTGATGCAGATACAGATGGAAGTCATATCAAAGGTCTCGTACTCAATATGATTCATTATTTTTGGCCAAGTTTACTTGACCTAAATTTTGTAGTGAGTATGGTGACACCCATCATCAAGGCGTCGAAGGGATCGCAAACTATGTCGTTCTACACAGATTCCATGTTCAGAATGTGGTATGGAAATGGAAAACCTGGGTGGAAGATTAAATACTACAAGGGACTCGGTACGTCTACGTCTGCCGAGGCAAGAGAATATTTCAAAAACATCGAAAAACTCACAGTTAAATTTGACACCGACGAGAAAACAGATGAATCTGTCGTGCTCGCTTTCGACAAAACGAAGGCTGATTCTCGAAAAACGTGGCTACTCGAAAGTACCGAAAAAGAAAGCTCGGAGCTCGAGATTGCATATGGAAATGTAGAGAGAATCGATATCACTGAATTCATTCATAAAGATCTCGTAAATTTCAGCCTCGCAGATTTGAAACGGTCGATCGCACACATGTGTGATGGACTCAAACCTTCACAAAGAAAGGTCATGTACTCCTGTTTCAAAAAGAACCTCACGAGCGAAATGAAAGTTGCCCAACTCGCGGCGTACGTGGCGGAAACATCGGCGTACCATCACGGTGAAGTGTCTCTCGCAGACACGATCGTAAAATTAGCACATAATTTTACGGGGTCGAACAATATTAATCTACTCGAACCGTGTGGTCAATTCGGTACGAGACTCATGGGTGGAAAAGATGCGAGTCAAACGAGGTATATTTTCACAAAGCTCACCAAAGACGCGAGAAAACTCTTCGATGCCCGAGATGACGCTGTCCTCAAATATCTCGACGACGATGGTAGACCCATTGAACCAGAGTATTATGTTCCGGTGTTACCCACGGTGCTCATCAATGGCACGGAAGGTATCGGTACAGGATTCAGTTGTTACGTGCCACCGTTCAATCCAAAAGATATATGTGAGAATATAGAGCGTTCTATTTCTGGTCAGTCACTCGTGGAAATGAAACCATGGTTTGATAAGTTCAAAGGACGCATTTTCAAGAATGAGGAAGGTCTTTGGATCACAGAAGGTGTTTGGACAACTAATAATCATGGTACAGGTATCAAAATTACAGAACTCCCACCCGGTCGATGGACGCAAGACTACAAAGAGTATCTCGACACACTCATGGAAAAGAAGGTCATTTCAGGGTTCATCAATAACAGTACAACAGAAGATGTGGATTTCGCTATACATGGATACGCGGGTAAAAATATCATAAAAGATTTCAAGCTCCAGAAGTCGTTTCATGTGAGTAATATGCACTTATTTCACCCCACAAAGGGTATCAGAAAATACGAAAGTCCAGAAGAGATTCTGAGTGATTTCGTTGAAATCAGAATTCAAACGTATAAAAAACGCAAAGAACACCTTCTTCACGTTCTCAAAGAAAAAACGAAGAAACTTGAAAATATGTCCCGTTTTGTAGACGCGGTCATCAACGAGCGCATCGTCGTATTCAAGAGAAAAAAGAGTGAACTTGAAAGTGAAATTTCAAAATCTTATGATAAAATTGATGGATCGTATGATTATTTGTTGAATATTAAGACATACCAGTACACAAAAGAAGCGGTTCAGAGTCTTAATGATGATACAAACACAATCAAGAAGGAACTCGAAACACTGAATGCAACGAGTCATCTCACCATGTGGAAATCCGATTTAAAAATATATAAACAATAAGTAGTATGTGCGATAGGTCCGGACCAAATACCGGTGCAGCACTCTGCCTATCTGCTATAGGCGAACAAGATACGTATCTGTTGGGTGCAGACTCACTCTTTAATTACAAACAGAAAAGACACTCGGATTTTAGAAAATTCCATAGAAGTTTTAATGTTAATAAACCTAGTTCTGCATCAAGCGGGTGGCCATTTGGTCAAACTGTGAAAGTTACATTTAATCCCAGAAACATGGGAGATCTATTGTCAAATATGTACATACGAGTAAAACTAACCGGTTTATCAAATGGGAATTATAATTATGAGGATAAAATTGG
>UEXM01001490.1_pt1 | contig 19559 bp, 34 predicted proteins | sample 1796661 | NCBI WGS metagenome assembly UEXM01 (sample SAMEA4772469, study PRJEB27181) | metagenome | reverse complement strand
GCCTAAATCAGCCAGTTCTTAGTAGATTCGCCTAAAACATCGCCCGCGATATTTATTTTATCGCGCAAGGCGGTTAGAATGCGCTCATCAATTGTCCCCGGACTGACCAGATCAACGTAGGTTACGTTGTCTTTCTGGCCAATACGGTGTGCACGGTCTTCGGATTGCAAGCGTATTTCTAAATCGTAGCTATTACTGAAGTAAATCACTGTATTTGCTTCGGTCAGAGTAATTCCGTAGCCACCCGTCCGGGGCTGTCCAACAAAGAAACGCAACTCGGAGTCAGGGTCTTGAAAACGGTCTATGATGTTTTGTCTATCATCTTGGTGAGTCTCACCGTAGTAACTTGCTACTACGCCACTGCCCCACTTTTTCTTTAACGCCTTTTCGATGCGGTGAATGTCGTAGGTGTACGTGGCCCAGATGATGGCTTTGCCCTGAATCTCTTCGATCACCTCCATTAACTCATCCAATCGGTTGTTTTTGATCTCTTGTATCGGCCCTTCGTCTGGTTGAAGGTGGCCGCAACAGATTTGTTGTAGCCGCATAATCTGCGTCAGCACGGATGCCGTGGTCGCCAGCTTGCCCTGCTCTAATTGAGCTAACGCTAAGTCCTTCATTTGCTTATATAAAACCACCTGCTCTTTGGTCAGGTTAACCTCGCGGCGCTGATACACTTTCTCCGGCAGGTCGAGGCAGTCTTCTTTCAGAACCCGTGTGCTAAACGTATCCAGCTTCTCTCCAAGCTCATCTAAGCGACGATAGCCCGTAATCTCGTTGAAGCTATGTTGTCCCATCGAACGTCGCTGTACGACGGCGTAGCGCCCTTGAAACGAGTAGAAACTGGCAAACCCCAGCGCCCGTTCATCCAAAAATAAACATTGGCTAAACAAGTCCATGGGGCTTTTAGTGATGGGGGAACCGGTCAGAATGCGACGGTATTTTGACGCTTGGCCTATCTTGATCAAATTCTTTGTGCGTTGCGCGGTCTTGTTCTTGATGCTGGTACTTTCGTCCAGAATCGTCATGCAATTAGGGTTTAGCTTGAGAAACTTCTGCGCGGCAGAGGCCCCTTTTTGCGTAGAAAACGCTTCTGTGTTCATCACCAATATGTGCAGGAATCCCGGCTCACGGCTCTCGGGATCGGCAATCTCTTGGATTTCCGCCCGAAACTTCTGGGTAAAGTTGGGTTGCCATTTGACCAGCTTCGTTTGAATGCTGTCGGGCAGGTGTATTGGAATCTCTTTTTTCACCCAGTTATCAAACACGCCCTTCGGCGCAATGATCAGGGCCGTATCGATCTCATCTGCTTGATAGAGCGCGCCCATGGTATCAATAGCAACTTTTGATTTACCGGTGCCCATCTCCATAAACAAGCCAAAGTAAGGCAGTTGCCACGAATCCGCAAAGGCCGTTCGTTGGTGGTCGTAGGGTATCGTTTTAAATATGTACATGTTTTTCCCCAAAGCCTTGACATCGCATAGTATAGGATGGGAGACTGATCGTCCAGCCCCCAAAAAGGGCCTAACCACGAAAGGAGAAAAAATGAGCGAGTTGCTCTTTGACATGGAAGCAGATCAAGCCACTGCTTCCTCCATCGAAAAGATGGATAACACCGGCTTGGCCAGCGTAGCAGAAATTGCTCGCGCTGTTCGTAACCAAGAAGACCTTGTCAACAAGCTTGACGATGAACTCAAGGAAGCGAAGCGAGAACTGCTGAAACTCACCGACGAAGACCTCCCTGCCATGTTACTTGAGCTTGGCCTCAGTTCGTTTGAACTTGAGGACGGATCAAAGGTGACTGTGCGTCCGACCTACGGCGCGCACATTAAGGCGGAAAACAAAGCCACTGCGTTTGATTGGTTACGACAAAACGGGTTTGATGACATCATCAAAAACACCGTGAGTTGTAATTTTGGCCGTGGCGAAGACCAAGAGGCGTCTCAATTTATTGATTACGCGCAAGGTCTTGGTTATGCCGCCGAGCAGAAAACAGATGTGCACCACAGCACTCTTAAAGCCTTTGTTAAAGAACGTGTACAGAACGGGGAAACTTTCCCCATGGAACTTTTCGGAGCCTATGTTGGGCAACGTGCTAATATCGCGAGGAAGAAATCATGAGTAAGGCAGTCGCAGAAAAAAAGGAGACGATGGGTGAAATCGTCACGTTTGATGCAAGCATCTTTGAACAGGATGCGGGAATGGGAATGGGTGATCTCAGTCAAGATGACATGGCGATCCCTTTCCTTAAAGTTCTATCACGCCAAGACCCAACTTTGGATGACCTCGATAATGCAAAAGCGGGCGATATCCTTAATACCGTATCGAATCAGGTCTACGCTGGTAAGGCAGGTATACGTGTCATACCTTGCGCTTATCAGCGGCGTTATCTTGAGTGGGTTCCTCGGGGCACTGGTAGCGGCGCTCCTTTAAATATCTACACTCCGGAAGACAAGCGCCCCCGCACCGAGCGCGGAGACGACAATAAGGATTACGTCGTCGGCGGTCAGGGCACGTACATTGAGGAAACACACCAGCACTACGTGTTGATCATCAATGAGGACGGCACGACCACGACCGCAGTGATCTCTATGAAATCCACGCAGATGAAAAAGAGTCGGAAGTGGAACTCCACAATTGCCCAGCGCACTCTCATGGGTAAGAACGGACCCTTCACGCCGCCCCGTTTCAGTCACATCTATCTGCTCAGAACTGTTGCCGAAGAAAACAGCAAGGGTAGCTGGCATGGTTGGGACATTGGGCTGGAAGGCGTAGTCGAAAACGGCACTCATTATCAGCAGGCTAAGTCTTTTGCTGATAGCATCATGAAAGGTGATGTCGAGGCGAAGCACACCGCAGAGGGTGACGACACGTCTGACGACGCGCCGTTTTAAGTTGTACGGGGGCCTTGCGCCCCCTTTTCTTGGTTTATAAAAAATGTCTGATGCGAAAAGATTTGCGGCTATTTTTGATGGCCTCAAGCAAGCTTACGGCACGTTTGAAATCGACAGCACGAAAGCTAATGGCAAAAACACGGGCAAGGCTCGCGTCGTTCGCGAACCACGGACCATGGACCATTTTGAGCAACATCTTGCTGGAGAAGGTGCCGGTATTGGGATCATTCCTATCAATGAAGAAGACTCCTGTAAGTGGGGTTGCATAGACATTGATGAATATCCATTAGATCACGGTCGTCTGATTGAAAAGATCAGACACGGGAAGCTCCCTTTGGTAGTATGCCGATCCAAATCGGGGGGCGCTCATTGCTTTTTATTTAGCAGTGAGTGGGTGACTGCAAAGAAGATGCAGTCCACGCTACAACACTTGTCCAGTGGCTTAGGCTACGGCGGCAGTGAAATTTTCCCCAAGCAGATCAAGCTGTTTTTAGATCGGGGGGATATCGGAAACTTCTTGAACATGCCGTACTTTGATGCGGATGGAGGGTTGCGGTATGCGTTCAATGATGACGGCAGTGCGGCAACTCTGGAAGAATTTTTCGGGTTGTATGAAGCGTTCGTCCAAACACCAGAACAAATGGAAGCACTTACGCAAGCCCCGGTGGAAAGCACAGCCATCGTGGACGGTCCGCCCTGTCTCCAAACCTTATGCGCTCAAAAAATCAGCGAAGGGGGACGAAACAACGGACTCTTCAGCATAGGCGTGTACTTACGCAAGGCGTATCCGGACACGTGGCAAGACGAAGTGTTACACCACAACATGGCGTACATTGACCCGCCATTACCTTTGAGCGAAGTCAACATAGTCGTTAAACAGCTTGAGAAGAAAGACTACGCCTATCGATGTAGTGACTCCCCGATACAGCCTTACTGCAACAGGGAGCTTTGCCAAACCCGGAAGTATGGAATCAGTGCGGCGATTAGTGACATGGCGGTGGCTAACCTACGAAAGTACAACTCCATTCCACCGGTATGGTTCTTGGATGTTAATGGCGTACCGTTGGAACTTGATACGGACGCGCTTCAGAACCAAACCATCTTTCAAAAAGCTTGTATCGAACAGCTTAACTTTATGCCGCAAACCATGCCTCGACGGGGTTGGGAAGGACGCATTAACCAGCTAATGAAAGAGATGGCGGAGACAGATGGCTCCATCATGGAGGTGTCTGAGGACGCCAGTATCAACGGTCAGTTTTACGAGTATCTGGATGAGTTCTGCACGTCTACTCAGAAGGCGGAAGACCGAGAAGAAATCTTGCTCCGCAGACCATGGGTCGATGAAGAGAGCAACGCAGTTCATTTCAGATTAAAAGATTTTGAAAGCTTCCTACGCAAGAACCGCTTTAGTGAGTTTAAAACACATAAGGTGGCGCAACGCTTACGGGACATCAACGGAGAATCCATGCTGTTAAAAATAAAAGGAAAGCCGACACGCGTTTGGCGCGTACCGGTGCAGGACATACCGCACGATCAACTAGACTCCAAAGGTTTTGAAACACGCGCCACGGCCCCATTTTAATGTTCCGCATCTTTGGGCCGCCCGGTACAGGGAAAACAACCACGTTACTGAACATGGTTGAAAAATCATTAGAGTCGGGAATAACCCCATCACAAGTAGGGTTTTTCTCTTTTACTAAAAAAGCCGCAAACGAAGCAAGAGATCGCGCCGCACAACGGTTTGACCTCGACGCCGAAAAAGACCTGCCTTATTTCCGGACAATACATTCTTTGGCATACCGGCTCATGGGCGTAAAAGAAAACCAGTTGATGACGGGGCCTAATTACAAAGAATTATCACAAGCCATAGGGTTTACGCTTCATAGCTCAAGTAGCGAGCAAGAAGATGTGTCGTTTAAAGCGACAGATCACCCGATCCTTCAGTTAATAAACCTTGCAAAAACTAAAAAAACTACGCTTCAGCACGAATACAACCACTCGGAAATTAACCTAACGTGGCTTGAGGTCAAGTATGTGGCCGATTCCTATGAGAATTATAAGCAAGCATACGGTCTTATGGACTTCACTGATTTGCTTTTGCGATTTGTTGAGGAATCCGATCAGTTAATGCCTCCGTTCAAAATATCTTTCCTTGATGAGGCGCAAGACTTGTCGCCCCTACAATGGGACATTGCCCACAAATTAGACGCAAAGTCCGATCGTATGTTTGTTGCGGGGGATGACGACCAAGCCATTTATCGATGGGCGGGGGCAGATGTTGATCACTTTATTAACCTACCCGGAGGCGCAGAAGTTTTGGAGCAGAGTTACCGTGTGCCTGCGGCCATCCACGCGTTAGCAGAAAAGATAGCGTCTCGTATACAAAACCGGTTTCCCAAGGTGTATCGACCTCGACAGGAGCAGGGTCAAATCTACCGTGTGCCCGACATTCGATCCATCAATATGTCTGAAGGGGGCTGGCTGATCATGGCGCAAGCACGGTTCATGCTTTACCCCATAGAGCAGGAACTAAAAAACGGCGGCTATTTATTTGAGCGGCAAAGTGGGGGGCGATCTATTCCGCAAAAAATGTCCTTAGCCATCAATGGCTGGGAAGGTTTGCGAAAAGGCCGTGCCGTAACCACGGGCACCGCGCAAGCCATCTACTCATACATGTCAGGAAATGGCGTCCGAGTTAAGCGGGGGCACAAAACAATCTCCGCAGATGATGACGAAATGTTTGAACTGAGCGATTTACAAGAACATTTCGGTCTATTGGCCACAGATGAGATGATCTGGCATGAGGCAATGGATAAAATACCCGATGGGGATCGGGCCTATATCACGGCGCTTTTACGCCGTGGCGAAAAATTTAACGCCAAGCCACGCATTCGACTGTCCACGATTCACGGGACAAAAGGCGGCGAGGCACAAAACGTTGTAATTCTTCCGGATCTAACTGCGGCGGCGCTTGAGTCGGCAGGGGACGATCTTCACCGCGTCTTTTACGTGGGGGTGACGCGGGCACTCCAAAACCTCTACATACTAGAACCAGAAGATTATTTGAGGGCTTACGCTTTATGAAAAAAAACACTGAAATGAGTCACATTAAATGTCCGGCTTGCGGCAAAGTAGCGGAAGAGATAATTAACGCAGAAGAAGAAAAACGCGTCGGCTGGTGGTGTCCCGCCTGCAATCATTTTCATAAAGCAATTTTGCGCGAGCGTAAGGTGGCCTGATGTCAACTGGTAAACTGCAAATGGCTATGTTTCCCCCAAAGAGCGATTGGGTTCCTCCCGTGGAGTTGCCCGATATCTTTGAAGCGGAAGAAATCGCCATAGACGTGGAAACGCGCGACCCGAACCTCAAGCAGAAGGGTCCGGGCTGGCCCACAAAGGATGGGGAAGTGGTGGGGTATGCCATAGCAGTGCCGGGTTGGAAGTGTTACATCCCCGTAGGTCATGCTGGCGGGGGTAACCTTGATAAACGCATTGTCAGTAAGTGGCTCAAGAAAGTATTTGAATGCCCCGCCGACAAGATTATGCACAACGCTCAGTATGATCTGGGCTGGATACGTGCGGAGGGCTTTGAGGTTAAAGGCCGCATAATCGACACTATGATCACCGCCAGCCTGATCGATGAAAACAGGTTTAGCTATAGCCTCAATGCGCTTTGCTACGACCATCTGGGCAAGACCAAATCTGAAAAGACGTTAGTACAGGCCGCAAAAGAATTTGGCGTCGATCCAAAAGGCGAGATGTGGAAACTTCCTGCCATGTATGTAGGCCCTTATGCCGAGACAGATGCAGAGATCACACTGGAGCTTTGGGGGCACTTTAAGACGTTACTGAACCGTGAAGAGCTTTGGGATGTTTGGCGGCTAGAGATTGCGCTTTTACCGCACCTTGTGGACATGACCATGCGCGGCATACGGGTAGACATCGACCGCGCTGAACGAACCAAGCAAGTGTTGTTTAAAAAAGAGAAAGAGGCTTTAAAACAAATCAAGTCGATAACAGGTATGAACGTCGAAATATGGGCCGCGCAATCCATATCCAAGGCTTTCGACAAACTGAGCATCCCCTACCCCAGAACCGAAAAAGGGTCGCCCAGCTTCACAAAGTCTTTCTTAACGGACCACTCTCACGACCTAGCCAAACTGATCGTACAAGCGCGTAACCTAAACAAAACAAACGGTAGCTTTATCGACGGCATATTAAAGTATGTGCATGGCGGCAGAATCCACAGCCACATCAACCAGCTTCGTTCTGACGACGGCGGAACCGTATCGGGCCGTATCTCCATGAACTCGCCCAACTTACAACAAATCCCGGCCCGCGACCCAGAGCTAGGCCCTATGATTCGCTCGCTGTTCCTACCAGAAGAAGGACAGCAATGGGCGGCAATAGACTTCTCACAACAGGAACCACGGATCTTGGTCCACTTCGCAAAGAACTACGGCGACTACAAAAACATGCCCATGGAAGGCGTGGAAAGTTTCGTCGATGGCTACCGCAATAACCCCGACATGGACTTTCATAGCATGGTCAGTGAGATGGCAAACATACCGCGTAAGCAGGCAAAGGTAATCAACCTCGGCATGATGTATGGTATGGGCGTCAACAAACTATCTGATCAGCTAGACCTAAGCGTGGATGAAGCAAAAGCATTGACTCAGCAATACCACAAGCGCGTACCGTTCGTAAAAGGCCTGATGAAGGGCGTACAGAACAAGCTTGACGACCCACGGTCCTCGGGCAGTCTGCGCTCTCTGCGGGGCAGGAAGTGTCGCTTTGATCTTTGGGAGCCGAACAGCTTTGCAATGCACAAGGCGTTGCCTCGCGATGAAGCAATCGCGGCCCACGGGCCAACGACCAGACTGCGACGGGCCTACACGTACAAGGCGCTCAATCGTTTGATACAGGCTTCTGCGGCAGACATGACCAAGCAAGCCATGGTAAACGTTTGTGAGGCGGGCTTTGCGCCCATGCTTCAAGTACATGACGAATTAGCTTTTTCTATAGACAGCCCGGAGCAGGCTAAAGAACTTGCACGAATAATGGAAAGCGCGGTGCCTTTACAGGTGCCAAACAAATGTGACATTGAAGTCGGCCCGAGTTGGGGTGAATGTGAGGATCTTAACGATGAGTGATGAAGTTAAAACCGCCGCAAAAGTAGGCTCTATTTATTACGATTTGCATGACGGGGAGGGGTTTGTCGTTTTAAACGAGCGGTGGTACGTCCTCTTGGAAGATATTTGCGAGTTAGACGTTATAAAAGACGTTATCACCGACATGGAGCGACTCTACGAAGACCGCCATGGCGTCGTGTTTGATAAGGTTGATTGAGGCTACGATCATCCGTATACTGTCGTATATGAAACTAGGAGAAGTGTAATGGACACTACCAAATGGAAGTCAGTGTTGTTGCCGCGCGACGTTTACGAAGAGTTGGTGGTGATTGCTCGCGTTGAAGGGCGTACAATTAGCGGACAGCTTCGTTATATACATGAGGGCTGGAAGATGGCAAATCTCTCTGACGGTGATCAAGAATATATTGCGGAGCAAGTGGACTCTTTTAAGAAAGAGAATGACGTAAGTCTAACCGCCAAGAGCTTTTCGATATGAGTGAGTTTACAACCATGCAGGCAGAGTTTGATAAAGCTCTCAAGAAGCTGGAAAAAAGCTACGAAACCGGAAAGGCAATTGATAAATCAGACTTTGATAAGTTGCACATCTGGCATGAGTTTCTCAAGTTTAAAATAGATGCGGAGAGAGAACTCAAGGCCAATGAAGTCGGATAATGTTAATAGCCCCCCTCATTACAGCCAAGGGGGGATTGAGTGTATCGACGCAATCCGAGCCAGCCTGACCCCAGAAGGGTTTAGAGCATATTTAAAAGGGTCTTCTATGAAGTACCTTTGGCGCTATGAAAAAAAAGGCAAAGGTTTAGAAGATTTAAGGAAGTCAAAATGGTTTCTAGAACTCCTGATACACGAAATGGTACATGGTGGTTTGGAATAGCTAACGAAGACGCTCAGATCGCTATTCAAGCCGCACACCAGATAGCCAATCGTTTGCAAAAGCCCATGGCCGTTCAAGACGACTTATCTGTTGTCCCCGCCGATGAGGCCACAAAAGAAATCCTTGAAATCGTCGGGCCGGAATGATATTTTTAATGGTGACACTTCGGTGTCACTCCTAAAGAGTAAAACGTTTGATAGGGTTAACTGTGAAACTCCCAAGGTGAACATTTAATGACCCGGCCCCGCGCAACGCGGGGTTTTTTTTGCGCCGCAATAAGATCTATGTTACTTTATCAGACCAATCAAGACAGGGCGCATACGTGGAGCTAATCAGAGCAATCGATATGGGAACCACGAAAGGTTATACAAACGAACGCCGATGCTACGTCGGTGCGAGTAGTGTAGGAAACCCTTGTCACGCTTTCTTGCAGTACAGCTTGCGCGGCTACGGACAAACTTCCCCGCCCCCTGCGGTCATGCGGATCTTTTCACTGGGTCACCAGTTGGAAGAAACCGTCGTAGAAGACATGAAGGCCGCAGGTGTTGGCGTCAGTGAGATCAACCCCGAAACTGGACAGCAGTGGACCTTCACGGCGTTAGGCGGACACTTGCGTGGTCATGCTGACGGCCTCGTTAATATCGGAGACGAAACTAAACTCCTTGAAATAAAATCAATGAACGACAAGAAATGGCGCATGTTCAAAAACCAAGGAATCTTTAAGAGCCACCCCATTTATTACGACCAAATGCAGTTGTTGATGGGTCTGGCAAAACTTAATTCCGCATGGCTGGTGGCGTACAACAAGAACACCTCCGTGTATCACGCACAAGATGTCGCGTTCGACCCTGACCGCTTCAAAGACATCATGCGTAAAGCTCGTTCCGTGGTTCGTGGTTCGTCTGTTATCCGCATTTCAGACACCCCCGATTGTTTTGAATGTCGATACTGTAACTACCGGCCCCATTGCTGGCCTAACGGCGAGCAACCGGTCCCCCTCGCTGTTGAATGCAGAACCTGTCGCCACGCCAAGCCGACCGGCAAGCGCAAATGGCTCTGCACGTTACACGGATCACGGGCCACGGACCCCTGTTCACAATGGTCAAAGTTGCAACCAGAATGAGTGTGAGCGGAGACATTTGTTGGTGGTGTCGCGGAAAGCTAATCTGGGGCGGCGATGAGGACTTGGAAGACGGCGATTTCGACATGGCCACTAACCTGACCTGCTCCGACTGCGGCGCACACGTTGTTTATTATCGACCCATTGATGAGGAGAACCCCAATGACTAACAAAAAACGCCGCACCCGTGGAAAAGACGGACGATTTCTCGCGGACAACCCCGAAACAAAAGACGTAAACGAAGCGTGGGAAAAGCCCAAGGATGCTACCGTGTCGATAACATCCCCCAAGCCTGCGTCAGGTGGTACAAACTACAAGGTGACCGAACCTAAAAAAGAATTAATGGGTTGGGGTGGATATCTCGCGCTATTTGTAATTTTTTTGATTATGTCCTTGATAGGACTCACTTAATCACGTATACCTAAACCCCACTCGCATGTGGGGGCAAGCGTTTGGATCGGCTGACTTGCAGATTGTGCAAGAAAAGAAGAGATATAAAATACTTTGGACCAAGATACCACACCGGTAAATATCGGGGCGGCAACCCCGTTTGCGTGGAATGTGACGCCAAAAATCAAGTGGGGTCCGTCTACAAAACACCTAAAAACTATCTTTCGTCCCGCATGAGGGACATGAAGCAACGCGTCAAAAGATATGACGTAACGTTGGATGAGTCCGTTGACCTAGACTTTTTAGTCAAACTGTTTGAAGAACAAAACGGGCTATGCGCCCTATCCGGCTTGCCGATGACATGGATGCACGAAGGACTGTCCTCGAACCACGGCTCACGGCGCGGGACCAACATATCAGTAGACCGGATCAACCCGGAAGAAGGCTACTCTCCAGAAAACATCCGACTCGTTTGTGACCGGGTCAACAAGATGAAATCAAACATAAGTGATGGCGACTTATATTTTTGGTGCGCTTTACTGGTCCGCGAATTCCAAAATAATTAACGACGCTTCACCTTATTGACGGCCTGTTCTATCAAACTCAGTCGGCTGGCATAAAACGATTCCTCCGGCTTTTCCTCTTCCGGCTCCTCTTTGAAGTCCAACTCAACCTCTTCTTCCAAGTCGTCAGGAACCACATCCTCCCACTCTTCTTCCTTACCCATGGGTATTCCACTCCTCTACGCTCATCACCCAATCCATTGGGATGGCAATCTCCGCATCCCCCTCTTCCACGTCACCGTTGTCATCCAACAAAACGTGCGGACATAGCAAAATACGCCGCTCATCCTGATGAAGTATCACGCCCATAGACATCACCGACGCCTCTTTGGTTTCCTTCATCTCTTCTATTGAACGCCAACCACTGCGCGACCCGCCACACGCGTCTTTCCACCTTACTAAAAAAAGCCTTGGCTTCATCTTGCTATCCCCCTGATATAAAAAATAGAATTCAGTAAAGGGTTGAAATCTACACTTCTATCACTTCTGTTTGTATTGAAGTAGACTACTACAGTCCGCTAGAGGAATCAGATATGGGATTGGCAATTGATTCAGAAAAAAGAGTAGCCGCCGCCAAGCTGTTGGAAAACAGTGACGACTTCCGCGATTTTGTAGCCAATACCCTCGAAAACAATATCTGGCTAGGGGACGAACAAAGTAAACACCTGCTGGAAACCCTGATGGCAGAAGACGAACAGGAATTCGTAATGGCCCTGTGCCAAATCGGCTTTATCGTCTACACCGACTACCTCATCGAAACCCGCGACCAATACAAGCATAAAAACTTTCACTGATGAGCGACCGAATAGAAGAACTGCTAGTGGGCGCGGCTGTCGTAGTGGCAATCGTGATGAGCGTCATAATGATCACCCTCATGGCGGCAGTGTTCTTTATTGCCTGACCACGGCTCACGGGCCTTAATTGCGCTATCTATATAGTGTTTCCCCAGAGAATTAAAAATAAAAAAAATAAATTAAAAATAGCCGTTACCGGCGTTACCGCGTTACCTTGGCCTACAGGCCGCATAAACACTGGGTTCTGTCGTAACACGGGGGTAACGTGGGTATACAGCACTTATGTTCAAGTTTGTTAATCACGCCTGTGCTATTGAAGCTTTTGAGATTTAAAAAAAATATTTTTATTTTTCTGGGAAATATATATATAGGGGGGCAAATTAAGGTATGGTTATCTGAACTTACTCATATACCGAGGTACTTTTGTGACTAAGAAAGCCAAGCGGTACGCCAAGGTGTTGGACACCAAGGCGGCGGCACTACCTGAAGCCAAACGACAGCAAACCAACCGACCCCCGTTAGCGCAGAAACGCTTGAACAGAAGGCAGGAGCTTTTTGTTAGGGAGCTTGTGTCTAAGGATGGTCAGATCACCATGCGGGAAGCGGCGATTAATGCGGGCTACCCCGAACGGTCGGCCCATGTGAGGGCCTCTGAATTAACCAACCCCCGAATCCACCCCCATGTCTGCCGCGCGATCCGTGAATACCGGCAGGAACTGGACGAAAAATATGGCGTGGAATACCAACGACACCTGAGAGATCTCCAGATCATCCGTGACGCGGCGTTAGAGCAGGGTGCGTACAGTGCCGCAGTGCAGGCGGAATATCGCCGTGGGCAGGCACAGGGGGACATCTACGTCAATAAGAGCGAGGTCCGCCATGGAACTATTGAGCAGATGAGCAAGGCAGAGGTAACGAAAGCCTTGAACGAACTCAAGCAAGCGTATGCTCCACTGACTCATGATGCGGGGATGGATGACGAAGGCGGCAGGAAGCGGGCGCGAGAACGATTGGCGGAGGATGTAGAAGATGTTCTTGATTAACTTTTTGGGCCGCTTGTGGTTTGGCTCTGATCGGTGGGATTTAGTTAATGAGGCAAAGACCCCGATGATTTATACCAAGCGGGCGCACATGACCCCACTCCAACGTTTGGACTTTGAAGAGTTGACCGGCAATGATCGATATTTTGGAAGCAAAGACAAAACCGAAGAAACAGCGTGAAGCCAGTTTCTGGCAGGCTTTGAAGAAAGCGATCAGGGATAACTGTCCGGATTGGTCGGCCACGCGTTTAGAATCCAGAGCCACGCTGGGTGTGCCGGATGTCCTGATCATGGACGGCAAAGGCCAGTGGCACATGGTGGAGTTGAAAACCACTCAGAACATGTCGGTAGACATCTCGCCGCATCAGGTAGCGTTTGCCACCAAACATGCGCGGGGAAGCTGTTGGATTGCGGTAAAGCTTTGCACCGCGACCGGCAGTGAGATCTTTCTGTACCGTGGCGACCGTGCGGTTGACCTGAAGATGGATGGACTGCGCGCCCGACCCACTAAGCATTTTAGCAATCCTGTTTCGTATCGAAGTGTTCTCCACACTATTGCAACTATGTGATGTATCCCATACTATGGTTGTAGGCAATGATGCCCTGACAAGCGGAGAACGAACGATGAAAAGTTTACTAACGGCGTATAAACAAGATCTTGAATGGTGGGAGCAAAATGGAACGGAGCATTGGAACACCTCCGGCTCGGGCACACCTTGCGTGGATACGGATGGTGAGATGCAAAGCTACATTCAAGAAGTGGAGGTAGCGATTGAAAAGGCTGACGAACTTGCCCTGATGTTTCGGTGCTTGCTTAGGAATTTGCGGCATTTAACGTCGAACGAAAACGCCTACGATGACGCGAAAGGGGACAGCGTGTCTTTCGAGGACTGTGAAGCCATGCTTTCTAAGCTGGGGGTTCGGTCATGAGAGAACTGAGACTAGCGGTGTGGACCGTGGAGTGCGGCGAAAAATGCAGGTGGTTTCCGGACCATGCCTCGGCCAAAGAATTTGCCCGCAACGAATGGGACAACGAGGCGGACGGTGTGCCTTTCGTGAATTCAAAAACCATTTGGGATGTGGAAGAGGTTTGCGAAATCTTGAACAACGTCGAATGGTTCACCGAGCGGAGGGTTGCCTAATGACGCAAACAGTAGGCGAAGCCGCGAAGGCGCGTTACGACGGCCTGACTTATGATCACGCGTTGCCGCAGGGCTGGGTGGATGCGTGTTGCGACAAGGGCCTTGATCCGCGAGGCCATTTCGTTTGGCTTTACGACGACTACGTCGGAAGGCCCGCCCCCATCACTGACGAGGGGGACCGTCTTGTGTCCCTACTCGCCCGTGATCCGTAGGTTCGCGAGCCTACGCCAAGCCGCCTACGGGCGGCTTTTCTTTGGGCACAAAAAACCCCGCCGAAGCGGGGTTGGGTTGAACTCACTTGAGGGGCTTGAGTACCCCGTTGTCGAAGAGTGCCCTCATCCGTATCTCCCCCAGCTTTTTGCTGGCTTGGTCGGATGACATTTCGGGGTCTTTCGGTGTTGCGTGTATGCCCCCGCTCACGTCGCAGATTCGGAAGCTATCCCACACCTCATGATCTAAATAATAGATCACGCATTCAGTGGGGTCATCATACGAACCTTCCTGCCACTCTTCCTTGCCGTACTCTTTCCAGCTATCCCACCGCTCCTGTAGCTCTTCCTGACTATCTGCATAATCAAAAAAAGATAGGCGGGTGTTCTCTCGTAAACACGCGTTGCTCAGTGCCTCACATAAAGATTCCCCCGCGCCCCAACAGTGGTTAGCCGCGACTACAACGTAAAGTGATTCATTCATTGCTGTTCTCCCAAAGTGAACGTAAAAGTTAAAGGTGGAAGGTTGCCATCCGATAGCGGACTCGCGTCTCGGTGCTAGGCCAGCGTTGTTAAAGAACATCGAAGTCGCTAGGACTTGATGAACCCATTATCGCATATCGGTTTTTGTCAACTTGGCAAAACCGCCGGAATCAAGGGTCGGCCCTAGCAACGGCGCGGCTTGGCGGCCCGATAAAAAAAAGCTTGACACTGTAAACGCAGATTCAAACGACCAATGAAATTTTAAAAAGAGTGGTTGCGCGGCGGCAGAGCGTATGCGATAGTTCCCCTGCGGCAATAACGCCGCTTCTTTGGGAGAACATCATGCAACATACAATCGAAAATTCAGACAACACCCTGACCCGCTTGCTTCAACAGGTGCAGGACCAAGCCGCCAGATCTCAGGACTTTCTGGCCCCGACTAATCAGCTTCAGCTTATGACCGGTGATCGCGGTGACGGTATCAATGACAGCCAAATCATTATGGAGCAGTCGGGCGGGGCACCCACTCAGATTTTGACCGCGAACGATGTGGCGTTTGACCAGATCAGCCAGAAGGCCGGTATCGATGTTCGGACCGCCCGCCGATTACAGCAGGACTACTCCACTGAATTCGACGGGTTGATCAATGCTATTTGGCAGAAGGAACCGGCGGTGCGAATGATCCGCACGTTTCAACACGCGAACCATGCAAATCTGGGCACCGCTCGCGCTATGGTTTCAGATAAGTTTAAGACGTTCGACAATGTCCACCTGTTGCAGTCAGCCCTTCCCGAATTGCTGGAAAGCGATGCACAGTGGAAAGTGGTCAACGGGACAGTAACCGACAAGCGTTTGTACCTGCGCCTTAAATCTGAAGTGATCACGGGGGAAGGTGCGGCGGTAGGCGATATCATGGCGTTGGGCATTGGCATGAGCAACAGCGAGGTGGGTTGCGGTAGCGTGAACGTGTTCCAAATGTTTTGGACGCTGGCCTGCCTGAACGGGATGCAAACCGAGAAGCGGACCCGCAAGTCTCATATCACTGGGGCGCGCGGCGATGCTGATACGTGGGGCTTGCTGACTGACGAAGCGAAGGATGCGGACAATCACGCACTGGCCCTGCAAATGCGTGATGTTACTGCCGCCTACGCTAGCCGTGAGTCATTCGACGAAGTGCTGGAAAAAATGAAAACAGCGCATCAGGACAAAGTCGAAGGCTCGCCGCAGTCGGCAGTTGAGGCCATGGGCAAAGTGCTGGCGCTTACTAAAAAAGATACCGCCAGTTTGATGGATGGCTTGCTCGCTACCATCGGGCAGTCGGGCTATGCCGGTGAGCCGGTAACCCGTGCCACCATGATAAACGCGGTGACAGCGGTAGCGCATCAGGCGGACGCGGACAGCGTGGACGATTGGCAAAAGCTGGGCGGGCGCGTTCTGGATCTGCCGCGCTCCGATTGGCAACGCGTGGCGATGGCGGCCTAACGTGGCGGCGTATCGCGTGGAAGTTGTTCAAACTAATGTTTTCTATTTTGAGGCGGATAATCCCGAGCAGGCGCGCCAGATTGCCGCCGAGGATTTTCTCTGGGATGAAGACCAAAACGCCCCCAACAGTTATGGCGTCCACTTCAACATCTTTCAAATAGAAGATTAACCTACACTTCCCAAAGTGTGCCCCGTTTCGGCGGGGCTTTTTTTTATCCGCGATGTATGCGATAGTCCCCCCTGCCGCAATGTCGCGGCTTACTTTGGGAGAAAAAATTATGACTGTTGAAATCGATGCGTCCTATGTGAGCGTTAGTGATTCCGGTGATCTGCTGGAAATCATGAGCAATAGCTGTATAGACTTTTCTGATCTGCTAGATGAAGGCGAGCGCAACGGCTGGGCAATGCCTGAGCCGGACGCATTAACTGCCGATGCCATTGTTAAATGGGTAAACGATGCCGAAGCAACCGACGCAGAATTGCGCGCAATAGCCGACAGCGTTTTAGCCGAACTGATGGGCCGGTTGGAAAGTGTGCGCGAATTGGGCGACGCATATTTAGCCCAAACCCGACAAGCCAATGAGCGGGTCCGAGAACTAGAAGCGGTCCGCGCAATAGGTTAGCCCAACCCGCCCCCGACAGCCCGCCAAACCGGCGGGCTTTTTTTTGCCTGCTATGTATGCGATAGTCTCCCCTGCCGCAACGTTGCGGCGACACTTTGGGAGAAACAAAAATGCAATTACTTGACACGCGGGGAGCAAACCCCAAACTAAAAAAAACGGCGGAACTCGGGAACGTGTTCGGCTCATTTCGTTATGCGGGCTTATCACTTTACCCCGACGCGGAATTGTGTCCGGCATCGAAGGCGGCGGGATGCGCTGAAACTTGTTTGGCGGATCAGGGGCGCGGGCGGTTCGATAATGTGCGCGAAGCGCGGCAACGCAAGGCGGCATTTTTCCGCGAGGATCGCGCGGCATTTCTGGATCAATTGCACCGCGAGCTATTCAACTTTAAAAAGCTTTGCGAGCGCGAAGAGACGCGCGGCGTGGTTCGGCTTAATGTCTTATCTGATATTCGGTACGAAATGCTGGGCATACCCCAAGCGCACCCAGAACTGTTATTTATTGACTACACCAAACGCGCGGCGCGGCTTGGGAAAACTCCCGACAATTACCGGCTAATTTTCAGCTATAGCGGGCGGCCCCAGTACCGCCGACAAAATGAAAAAGCATTGGCGACCGGGTTACCGGTTGCGGTTGTATTTCGCGGCGGCTTGCCCGCTAAGTTTCTCGGGCGGCGCGTGATCGACGGGGACCGGTCCGATTATCTAAACGCCACAGAGGGAACCGGTTGCGTTGTAGGGTTAACCGCCAAGGGTAGCGCGCGCCACGATCGCGGCGGGTTTGTGGTCGATAACCCCGACTTAATCGGTTGCGCGTCATGACTAAGCGGGACCAATGGCGAGCGATTGCGGCGCGATATCTTCGCTGGCATCGGGCGGCCCGCAAATCCCCGCTGAATAACTGGGAACGGGGCGGCGCGTGGCTCCGGCTGTATCGGGAGGCGCGACATTATGCCGACTACTGGCAATGTCACGGTGAGCAAGCCCGCGCCCCTAGCTGGTATTATCCCGAGTGAAACCTACCCCGCCACGGCGGGGTTTTTTTTATCTCCCGTATGCGATACCCTGCCGGTGCCGCAATGACGCGGCGACACTTTGGGAAATAACATTATGTGCGAATTCAAAAACCACCTGAGATCAATTGGCGTTGCAGATACACGGGTCTGGGCCTTGTCTCATGCCGCCGATAGTATTCATTCGGCGGTCTGCGCGTTGGACCATGGCAACCGTGAATTGCTAGCGCGCCACTATCCCGCCTTCCTCCAATTGGCGGAAGAGTTCGGAAGCTTCGACGAAACATTGCAGGGCGCAATGGGGGTGGATTTCAACCGCGCCACCTATCCCGAGATCAATCAAATGTTTTCGGTGAAATCAAAAGAAATGTCCTATGCGGACTTTTGCCGAATGGATGGGGAGCCGACATCATGAGCGCCGTTTACCATTGGGTGAAGGCCTTGGGGCAGTGGCACCTATCCGACCCGAGCGAATCTGTCACGCGGTGCGGTGCGCCCATGCTGGGCAATAATCACGCGCCCCGTATTCCCGAGCCGGAGCGCCGCAAGTGTCCCAAGTGCTGGGGCACCGGTCCCGAGCGAATCTAGCCCTCCACACTGGCACCGATAGCCCGCCCCGTGCGGGCTTTTTTGTGCCCATCGCTAGCGCAAAAAGTTGTATGCGCCTGGCTGCATACGGATCGGCTCTACCGTGCGGGCTAGCCGTTCAAGTAATTTATTAGCATTGCGCCGCAAGTGATCCGGTAACACGTGGCGCGGGGGCCGCGCCCCGTTCGCCCTGCCAAACGTACCGCGCACCGTGGGCCGCGCACCGTGGGCCGCCGGTCCTGCGCCCAGCACGGCGGGCCGCGTGGCGTTGCTCACTTCCTTAAATGTGTCTTTACGTCAGTTGACCGTGGGACCCGTGGGACCCAGTTGCGGAGCGCGTCATTGCTTGCGTTCAGCGCGGCCCGTGGCGCGCGGATCGCGCGGCGGCGGCGCGGCCCGGCAAGCGGCATCAAGGTGCAGGTTTTTCACGAACAATACAGCGGTGAAACCATATGGTTGTTTGAGGGGCCATATTCCAATTTTTTGGAAAAAACCCGTAATTCGATTGGTTTTTCCGATTAACCGCGAGCAAAACAAAAAAATAAGCGTTATAAGTCTCAAGGCCCAAAAATTTTTAAAAAAATTTCAAACCTACGGTGTCGTATATGCTTTAATAGTTATTGGTAATAAAAAGGCGGTCGTATATGTCAATTGAGCGCATTTCTGACGAGGAAGCAGAAGAGAAAATCCTGAAGCTTGAGTACCGTTTGGCCCAGTTTGAGCAGGTCGAAGCGTGTCAGGAGAGTTATCTAAGCTTTGTTCGCTCTATGTGGCCTGAGTTCATAGCGGGCAGGCACCACAAGATCATGGCCGAGAAACTTGAAAGGGTGGCCAGTGGCGAATTAAAGCGCCTGATCATCAATATGCCCCCTCGACACACCAAGTCTGAGTTCGCAAGCTTCTTGTTCCCTGCTTGGATGATCGGCAAAAACCCTTCAATGAAGATTATTCAGGCTACGCACACCACGGAGCTTGCGGTTAACTTTGGTCGAAAGGTCAAGAACCTTCTGGAAAGGGAGGATTACCTTGAGATATTCCCCGATGCGGCCTTGTCGTCGGACTCTAAGGCCTCTGGGCGGTGGGACACGGCCCGTGGAGGAATGTATTACGGCGTGGGTGTTGGCTCAAACTTGGCGGGACGTGGTGGTGATTTGATCATTATTGACGATCCGCACTCTGAGCAGACGGCGATGTCG
>UEXM01001489.1_pt1 | contig 19571 bp, 27 predicted proteins | sample 1796661 | NCBI WGS metagenome assembly UEXM01 (sample SAMEA4772469, study PRJEB27181) | metagenome | reverse complement strand
GATGTCCTTGGCCAGCTCGGCAGCCATAGCTTTGAGTTTTTCTTGGTCCACTTGTGTACCCACGATGGTATCCTTTTGAAAAGATTACTCAGTCGTGGGCAGTTACACAATTTGGTTTACAGGCTCAAGCGAACATTTCAGAGCCACCCACTTACAGCCATTTTTCATGTTCATCGTCTTGTTTGGTATTTGAGGCTGGTCACACAGCCCTCGCCTTGAAAGCTTCTTTCATTCGCGAGGAGCCGATGCCAGCCTCACTTTTAAATGGTCAAACCGTCACTACGATCTTTCCAATCTGCTGATTAGCTTCCAGAAACCTATGTGCTTCCTGTATCTCGTCCAACGCAAAGGTTTTTGCAATGAGTGGTCGGAGCGCTCCGGATTCCAAACCCTCAAGAATAAACGCTTTGGCTCTCGCGAGAGCGCTGGGGTCAGCAACGATTTCTGCATAAAGGTAGCCTTTGAGAGTCAGGCTCTTCCCCAAAACGGTAAACAGTGGGAACGGGGTTGGCTCGGTGCTCAGCGCACCATATTGCAGAAGAATGCCGCCTCGGGCCATGCTCTGTGTGAGCGGCTCGAAAGATGGGCCACCAACAGGATCGAACACTACGCGGGCTCCGTGCCCGTTGGTCAATGCCGTGACTTGTTCAACGATATTTTCTTCATCGCTGACAATGACATGAGCTGCTCCAGCATCCAGAAGCGCTTGTTTCTTTGCACGGGTGCGGGTAATCGCTATTGGTGTAGCGCCGACCATGCGAGCCATCTGGAAGGCAGCCAAGCCGACACTGCTGGAAGCGGCAGTGACTAGAACAAAGTCGCCTTCCTGCAGTTGCGCCTGCTCAATAAGGGCGCCCCAGGCCGTAACGTACTGCATCCAGGATGCAGCGGCCTCTTCGAAGGACAAATGCGCTGGGTTCTTGACCACAAGGTGAGCCGGCACATTGGCCAATTCTCCGTATGTACCCCAGCGGGCAATATCCAATGGGGGAATCAAGGCGACGGAATCTCCCACCTTGATATCCGTTACCTCGCTACCAACAGCCGTTACAAGGCCTGCGGCCTCGTAGCCAAGGCGACTTGGAAAGTCGGCCTCTTGCAGGTAAGCGTGATTACGAAACATGACTTCGGCGCGGTTCAAGCCAATGGCTTTAACACCAATTTGGATCTCGTCTGCTGCCGGTGCATGTACGTCCAATTCTTCCAACTTGAGGACGCTAGCGTCACCGTATTCATGGATTCTTACAATTCGTGCCATTGAGGTTACCTCTTTCGTCGTTAAGGCCAGGCAAGAGGGTACATCAGGCAGTGTGGTGAGAATATTTCTCATATATTCGTCACTGGTTCCGTACGCTCTCATAGTGCAAGTGACAATTTAGAGGTTGCCAGGCAATGGATAAAGCCCTATGTTGGCTCAAGATTAGAAACATGGGTTTTATAATGGATCGCTTCTATCAGATGGCTACGTTTGTCAAAGCCGTGGAGTTGGGATCTTTCAGTGCCGCTGCTGACGACCTCAAAATGTCCCCCCAACTGGTTGGCAAGCAGGTGAAGATGCTTGAGCAGCACCTGGGAGTCTCTCTGCTGAATCGCACGACACGTAGGCAGAGTCTCACCGATTTCGGCCGGACATTTTACCAGCGCGCGAAGATGATCCTGGCAGATATGCACGCTGCAGAGAGCTTAGCTGCTGAGGCCCGTGGCGTACCCAGTGGCCGCTTGCGGATCAACGCCCCCGTCACCTTTGGCATTCATGCCCTGTCCCCGCGTCTTCTTGAGTACATGGTCAAATACCCCCAGGTGTCACAGGACCTGACACTGTCGAACGAACTGGTCGACATGGTTGATGACGGTTACGATGCCGTGTTTCGGATCGGTGTGCTGCAAGATAGTGGCCTAAAGGCAATTCCGTTGGTGCCCTATCAGCTCGTTCTGTGCGCCGCTCCGTCCTATCTGGAGAGGTGGCCCCCCATCAAAACACCCTGGGATCTCCAGCAACATGAGTGCCTCGGCTTCGGCTACTCCGATGGTCGTTCGAGCTGGAGTTTTGACGGTCCTGAGGGACGGATAGATGTACCAATTACAAGCCGATTGACCATTAATCAGGGTGACCCCTTACTGGCGGCCGCCGTAGCTGGACTAGGTGTTATTCTGCAGCCACTAGAATTAGTCGGGGAGGCGCTGAGAAATGGGACTCTTGTGAGACTACTTGGTCAATATTCTGTGCCTGCGTCGCCGTTGCACATTTTATACACCCCAGACCGCCGGATGACTCCTAAACTGCGCAGCTTCCTGGATTTCTCCGTAGTGACATTCGGAGATAGAAATAAATAATATTGAACTGGCTTGATTGTCAGGCCACATCTCCAAAGGTCCTGCGCCAGTCACGAGGGCTCACGTGGTGACGTTGCTTGAAATGCTGCCGGAATGACGTTGCTGTGTGGAAGCCGATTCTTTCCGAGATGGCTTCCACAGACAGTGATGTGGTTTCCAGCAGTTCCCGCCCTCGCCGAAGTCGCTCACTCACCAACCACTCCATCACCGCCATGCCCGTTGCCCTCTGAAAGTGGCGGGTGAAGGTGCGCCGGCTCATTTTGGTGTGGTCAGCCAGCTCATCGATGGTGTGAGTTTCGGCCAGATGTTCCCGCAGGTAATCCAGCAGCCGGTTGATTTGAGCATCCTGGGTGGACATCGCGACCGGCTGCTCAATGAACTGAGCCTGACCACCTTCCCGGTGCGGCGGAACCACCATCAGGCGGGCAAGGGTATTGGCGGTCTTGGCGCCATAATACTCCCGCACCAGAAACAGGCAGCAATCCAGCTGTCTGGCGTCAACTATCTTGTCCGGTCCGCGACAACTATGATGGCCGGTTGGGTGGTCTTACTTTTTGCTCTTTGAAGCTTGCTTAAGCTGTTGCTGTCGTCGGTAGCTTTCCCCCTCTAATTCGATAATTGTCGCGTGGTGTATCAGGCGGTCTACGGCGGCTACGGTCATCATGTTATCCGGGAAGATTTGATCCCATTCGCTGAATGGCTGGTTGGCGGTGACGATCAGGCTGCCACTCTCATAGCGGTGGGCGATGAACTCGAACAGAACCTGGGTTTCTGCATCCGTTTTTTTCACGTAGCCAATATCGTCAATGATGATGACCCGGTACTTGTCCAGTCGTGTCATGGCGGTCATCAGATCAAGATCGCGCTTAGCCTGCTGCAAGTGCTGAACCAGGGCGATGGCCGGGAACAGCTTGCAGCGCACCCCCTGTTCGGTGAGTTGATGGCCCAGGGCATTGGCGATGTGGGTTTTGCCGGTGCCACTGGGGCCGATCAACAGCACATTGTCGGCATGGTGTGCCCAGTCACTGTCTTGTTGCAGCTTGGCCAGTGCCGCGTTGCAGGGGCGGCTAAAGCCGCTCTGATCCAACGCCGAGAAGGTTTTGTTGGCCGCAAGCTTTGCCTCCCGTAGCCATTTCTGGGTACGACGCTGGTAGCGGTCTGAGAGTTCGTACTCACACAGGGCGGCCAGGTAATCCGGGTGTGACCAGTTCTTTTCAACGGCTGTTTCCCAGAGCGATTGATAGTGACGGTGGAAGGCCGGCAGGCGGAGTTCTTTAAGCAGTAAGGCGACGGAGTCGGTCATATCGACGCCTCCTGGCTGCGGATCGAAGACAGCAAGTCGTCATAACTGACCAGGGTGTGTTGACTTGAAGCCGAGAATTCGAGGTCGGGATTACCGCCAAGGTAGCGTGACTGGATCTCGGTAATTGACGCGAACCGGCCGGCCCGGGCCTCTATCAACAGGTCTTCCCCCAGTGATTGCTCGTCATCGTATTCGAAGGCCAGCCGCAGTGTTGTCACGATCCACTTGCAGGCTTCACGGGGTTCAAGATGCTCATCCGCGAGTTGCCAGAGTTCGCGGTAGTTGTCGTCCGGCAGCAGGTCATCACGCAGCTGAGAGTAACGGAAAGCCTGTGGCTTGGAGGCCAGCGAGCAGATCACGTGCCGGTAATTGACGCTGCGGGCACGGTTCTCGCCAGGCTTGGGGTAAACACGCACCAGGGTCAATGCAGGCTGCTGACCAACGAACAGCACCAGCTTGTCGTGATGCAGCCTGACTTGTATCGATTCGCCAATCAGGCGCGATGGCACCGTGTAGACAACGCGGCGGACTTCGATCGTTGAGCTGCGCGTCACCTTGAGATGGAGGGTCTGATACTCGGCGGCTGTAAACTCCGGCAGTGGCTGCAAGGCGGCCTGCTCTTCAACCACACGTGCTCGGTTGCGCCGATTGAGTTTGTCGACAGCACAATCGATAAACGCCTGATACTGTTCGACACTCTCGAAGTCATTGTGGCCGCGCAGTAACAGCTGTTGTGCCAGGCGTTTCTTGAGCGAGCCATTGGCACACTCCACGACACCGTTCTCATGGGACTGCCCCAGATTATTCCGGGTGGGCGTCATGCGGTAATGCTGGCACAGCTCGCTGTAAGCGTCAGTCCACACGTTCTGCCGGTTATTGCGTGCCGCACTCAGGCTATCCGTGCGGTGCTCAACAGGGCTGCCACCCGCTTGCTGTAGGGCTCGCTGCAATCCCGTCGCCAGAGCCGCATAACTCTCACCGCCCTGAACCACGGTGACCGAGCGCCAGCCACTGTAGGCCAGTCGAAATTGATAGAGCAGGTGTGGAAAGGCCTTGGACTGAATCGTAATCGGGTTATCGGGGTGGGTAAAATCAGAGAATCCCTGCTGTGCGACAACGGCCTGTTGGCGAAAAATGACCTCGCGTTCCGGCCCATGCAGTGCGCGCCACCGCTTCACCCGGCGTTGCAGTGTGCGCAAAATGGTCTGGTCGTAGTGCTCAGGGTACTGCTCTTGCAAGTAATCAAGCAGGGTTGTTCCGGTCAAATCCGGCTTGGCTTCTAGCAAGGGGAGCAACTCTGTCTCCCAAACGGCTTCCAGTGGATCTTCTCGGGTGCGCCACTGCCGCTCGGTGTTAACGCGGGGTTTTTGTGTTGACGTCTCGATGCGTCGTCCGGATCGAACGGAAATGCCCGCCTTGGCGGCAGCCACTTCCTGGCTTGCGCCATTTTGTCGGTGCTGCATGAACAGCTCCTCTTGTCGGTTGGTTATGTGTTGGCCTGGCACCCATTGCTCCACCATGGAAAACAAGGGGCCAATTGTTACACCCAACCGGCCAAGATAATTGTCGCTAACCGGTCATCCTAATTGTCGCCGAACATCCAGCCCGGCTGCCGTGCCAGCGGAGGTAACCAGCCGGTCGTCTTCCACATAGAGGGCGTTGGTATCCAGGTTCACCTGCGGAAACCGCTGTAGGAAGTCCTGTTCTGCCAGCCAGTGGGTCGAGGCTCTCTTGTTATCCAGCAAGCCCGAATAGGCCAGCGCATAGGTGCCGTAGCAAAGGCCTACCACATGTGCGCCCCTTTCATGGCAGCGGGTGAGCGCCTCCGCCAATTCCGGCGGTGGGGCTTCGCTCAGATCATGCCAGCCGGGTACCACGGCAATATCAACCGCATCCAACAGTTCCAGCCCGCCATCAGGCTGCACTGTCATGGCCCGCTCGGATGCCAGGGGCTTTCCGCCCGGGGTGATTATCAGCAACTCAAACAACGGGCCTTCGGGCAGGGCAATACTGAACACCATGTAGGGCACGGAGAAATGGAAGGGACTGAATTGCGGGTGAAGAACAAGCCCGACTTTCGGTAGCGCCACGGTGTCATTCCTGGGATTCATTTAGCCTGATAATAACTGCTTGGCCCGATTCTTTCGATCATTGTCTTTCAGGTCAATATTGGTGGTGATCAGATCTCCGTAGACTTTATTCCATCAACAAACACCCTGTTGGAGGATAAACACCATGTTGAGCAAAACCTTCGCTGGCGCCCTGATGCTGGCTTCGACCGTTTTTGCTGGCGCGGCTTTCGCCGAATCCGATACCCGGGAATCCAGCCACCAGATACAGCAAATCCGTAATGCCACCATCAAGGTCACCTACGGAGAAACCACCTTTCTGATCGACCCTATGCTGGCGGACCAGGGGGCTTACCCGGGCTTTCCGGACACTTACCGCAGTGAGCTGCGTAATCCTTTGGTGGGCTTGCCCATGGCCGCTGAGGATGTGATTGAGGGTACCGATGCGGTGATCGTTACCCATACCCACCTGGACCACTGGGACGATGCCGCCCAGAAGCTGTTGCCGAAGAACATTCCCCTGTTTGTGCAGAACGGGGCGGATGCCGAGCTGATCCGCTCACAAGGCTTCAAGGATGTGCGTATTCTGGATGGCGAGGCTGAATTCGGCGGCGTGATACTCCATAAAACCGGCGGCCAACACGGCTCTAATACCCTTTATGCCATTCCCGAGCTGGCCAAGGCGCTCGGTGAAATCATGGGTGTGGTTTTTGAAGCCGAGGGGCAGGAAACCACTTACGTGGTAGGCGATACCGTGTGGCGTGATGAAGTGGTTCAGTCATTGGAGCGCTTTCAGCCGGACGTTGTTGTGTTGAATGCCGGGGCGGCGGAACTGACAGGCTTTGAGGGCGACTCGATCATCATGGGCAAAGAAGATACCCTGCGAGTGCACCGAGCTTTACCAGATGCGGACATTGTCGCCGTGCACATGGATGCGGTGAACCATATGACCCTGAGCCGTGAAGAGCTGGCAGAGTTCGTGGAGAACGAGGGGATTGATGAGCGGGTATTGATCCCGGCGGATGGTGAGATTCTTTCTTTCTGACCAGAACACCCCTGAAACAAATGATCCAATGAGGAACAGTCAAATGAGCAAGCGAGCCGTTATTGTTGTCGATATCCAGAATGAGTACTTTGCCTCCGGCAAACTGCCTCTGGTGAACATTGAACAGGCAGCTGCCAAGGCTGCCCAGGTGATAGATACAGCGCGTCAGAACAAAGACCTGCTGGTGCATGTTCACCATGAGTTTCCGGACCCGAATGCGCCTGTATTCACCCCGGGTACAAACGGCATCAACATCCACGAATCCGTGGCACCAAAAGGTGATGAGCCGGTGATTCTGAAGAATTATCCCAACTCATTCCTGAAAACCAACCTGAAAGAGCTGCTGGATGCCAGCGACATTGAGGAAGTGGTTGTGATCGGTGCCATGAGTCACATGTGCATCGAAGCCACCAGCCGAGCCGCTTCAGATTTTGGCTACAAGGTCCGTGTGCTGGAAGATGCTTGCGCCACGATGGACCTGGAGTTCAACGGCGTGAAGGTGCCGGCGGCACAGGTTCATGCCACGGCTATGGCGGCTCTTGGGTTTGCCTATGCGAGTGTCCAGTCCACCCGGGATTACCTGTGAGGATCTTGCTCTTCGTATCTGTCGGGTGGTTGCTCCCGTAAACTGAAGCCGACCGGCCAGAAACATTTCAGCCGGTCGTTTCAGTGGTATCGTTCGGCCCGGATCTATTGCTGGACGGCCTCATATGTTGCGTGCAGATTCCAAAAATCTGAATGTTCGCTTTGCGACCTAACCGAACGATAAGTTGTTGGCCAGAGGAGAGCAGGTTAGGTGCCCGTTAGTACGATGTCTGTTGTGGTAAACCGGTTTTGCTAAGATTATGACTCCAGGTTCCCGAGTGAACAGTGCAGACACAGAGGCAGCATGAAGTATTTTGCTTACGGATCGAATATGTCACTTCTCAGATTAAGAGCGAGGGTTCCAAACGCGGAGCGAATCGGTATGTTCACGCTTGTTGAGCATGCCCTTCGGTTTCATAAGTGGAGCAGGAAAGACAAATCCGCAAAATGCGACGCACTGTTTACCGGTAATCCGGAGGACTTCGTCATTGGCGCACTGTTTGAGATACCGCGCGACGAGAAAGGCCCGCTGGACAGGGCTGAGGGTTTGGGCTTCGGTTACGATGAAAAGCGGGTCACGGTTACGGACGCTCTCGGCAATTCCCTTGACGCTTTTACCTACTGTGCAACATCAACGGATCCCTCTTTGCTGCCTCACTCCTGGTATTTGAATCACGTCATCGTTGGTGCGAAAGAAACCCGCGTTCCCGCTGACTACCTCGATGTCATTTCAGCCACGCGAAGTCAAGAAGACCCTGATCGAAAACGAGATGCGAGAGAGCGGGCGATCTACGATTAAAAGCGGCTCGCCAGGGTCTAAAAAATGGGGTCGCCCGTGGCTTTGACGGCATAGAACAGGCAATCGCTTTTCGCAATCACCGGGTTGGTGGTGATCATGAAAGCCTTGAGGGCCTGGGCGGGGTAGATCCGCCCATCCTTGATTTGCAGCACCTGTTCCATGTTCTCGGTCCGGTTGTGGCTGATCGCCGTGAGCACGCTCAGGCCTTTTTGCCCAACCCATCCGAGAGACTCATCCGGCGACACAATCCCGAAATTGCGGTGTTCGATGTCGGGCGGAAACGTGAGGTCCGCGTGCCCGCTGGGCGTTAATCGGTACTCGATAGTCGCATCGGGTGCCAACTCCACTCGAATCGGATTGCGCAGAACCGCAACGTTCCAATCTGCTTTTTCCAGCGATAGCACGTCAGATTGCGAGGCATACCGAACAAGCCCCTCATACGCCAGTTGGTGCGCGTGATCATCCTGAGCCCCGCCACACTCGATGGTCACGGTGGGAACCTCCTGTTCGGAATATTCCATCAGTGCACCCAGGCGAAGATCCGTCATGATCAGCCGGTCGGTAAAGAGCGACGCCAGCGCTTGATGGGCAGCATCGTTGGTGATGGTCACCGCGAAGGCAGGGCCCGTGCCGGAGGTGTTGTGCACGTCCAGCAGGCACTCGGGGTTGGCGGTCTGAAGCACGGCCAGCATGGCCTTGGCAATGGCGCCTTCCGCTCCTTCAAACGGTTCTTTAAAGCACCGGTTCAGATCACGTCCGCCTGGCAGGTGGCGCAGCGACAATATCGGCGGGGTTTTCGCGGGGTGGACGCCGCCCAGAAGGAACAGCAGGTTGACCTCCGGGGTGTGCTGCTCCAGCAGCCAGCGGTGAATCGCGAACAGCCCTGAGGGTTCGTTGCCGTGAAGCAGCGTTGCCATGGCCCGGGTCCGAAAGGAATCGCGGCCAGCAACGCGAACCACCGTGGGCCGTTGCAGCCGGTCCAGCCACTCCAGGGGCGAGCGGCCCAGGGTCTGGGGTGACGGGTTGTTGAGATAATCCAGGGTGTGCGAGCGGCTCACGGTGACAAGGTCCATTCGTGCAGGGGTGTGTTTGTCTTCTGATTGGCCATGTAAAGAGACAGCATACTCTTGAACGCTTCGTCGGGAGCCTGGGTCCTGAAAAAAGACTCGGTGACCTGGCGCTGCCATCGGGCGCCCGTCATCCTGGTTCGAATGCGGCCCTCGATGATGCCCAGCAGGCGGTGGATCTCCGCCTCGTCCACCGCGGTTTGTTGCAAGGCTTCCCGGGCGCGCGGCAGCAGGTCACGGGCAACGTTCAACAGGGGGGTATCCTGTAGCTGTACCTGGTCTTTGTGGGGCCAGATAATGTCTGCACCGATGCCGTATTTGGCGGCCCGATAGAAATTGTGTTCGGTGTAATGGAAGGGAAGTATCGACGTCAGGTGACGGATATCCTCGAGTACCGCCAATGCCGCCCCGATCACGAACAGCCCGTTCGCGCACATATCCACGGCCGTGGGTCCCGCCGGCATGGAACGAATCTCGATGCGCAGATGGCCGCCGTCTGTGTGATCAAAAATGGCCCGATTCCAGGGCCAGGTAGTCCCGTGGTGCAGCCGCAGTTCGGTCAGTTCCGGTACCTCTCCCCGATCAATCACCGCCATCGGGTCTTCTTCCGACATCAATGGCAGGATGGGGGGATACAGGGAGGCCGAGGCGGCAAACAGCTCCCAGGCGCTGCGGGCCCAGCCGTTGCCGTAATAGACCCGTGGCGGGTGTTTCCAGGTTCTGTGGTTGGGCGAGCGGCTGTCGACGGATTGTTTGAACAGGGCGATACGGGTTTCGTCCCAGAGGTGGTGGCCGAACAGGCTAGGCGAGTTGCTGGCCAGCGCTAGCGCAATGGGGGTCACCAGCTGCACGGCGTTGAAATAGTCGGCAAAGCGGTGGGCAGGCACGCGCCAGTGCAATTGGAACGAGGTGGTCGCCCCTTCCAGGGTGACGTCGTCCGCTTCCAGGTTGATGACGTCATTGCCACCGATATGGATGCTGAAAGGTTCGCCCCGTTGCTGGATCAAGGCGTTGGATAGCGCATGGTAGCGGGGTTCGTCGGTCATCGCCTTCGCGCCCATATCGGACTGGCGCAACGTGGGTAGAATGCCGATGGGGACCAGTTCGCCATTCAAGGGCGCGGCGTGCTGGTTGATGCGCTGCATGGCCGCGAGCAGTTCCTGCTCGGTTCTGGCAAAGGGGGCGCCCTTGAAGACCTGAGGGCTGAGGTTGTATTCGAGATTGAAGCGGTTGAGCTCAACCGTCAGTTGTGGATCCTGAACGCGGGCGGCCAGTTCTGTGTTGATCGGCTGAACGCGCAGGTCCGGGTTTACGATGTAGAACTCGACCTCGGCACCAATGGAAGACTTGCCCTCACCAAAGCCGGGCCGGTTCAGTAGGCGGGTGAGGGCGGTCAGATCCGTTCGCACTTTGGCCGCAAAACGGTCGAAGTCTTCCGCCGTAAATTCCGATTGTTTTATCGACAGTCCCATAGCGGCTGCGCCTCTAACACCGACTTACCTTGATAGTAGCGGAAATAGTGGTGAAGGATTGGAATCAGATTAAGGTTGGCATGAGTGTACCTATTTAAGTACACTGACCTTTGCCAAGGAAGGGGATGTATGACACGGAAAACAGTCAATGTCGTATTTTACAGAACAGCCAATGGTCGAGAGCCGGTCAAAGAATGGTTGCTGAAGCTTGATAAGGATGATCGTTCAGTGATCGGAACTGACCTGAAAACGGTGGAATATGGTTGGCCGTTGGGCATGCCGCTGGTTCGGGGCTTCTCCGGTAAAGCCAATGCAGACTTGTGGGAGGTTCGCAGTGATCTCTCTAACGGGCGGATTGCACGAGTCATATTCACGATGTTTCACGGCGATATGGTGTTGCTGAACGGCTTTATCAAAAAGACTCAGAAAACACCGGATCAAGAGTTGGCGAAGGCGAGAGATCGAAAAAAGAATCTTGTCTGAATGGGAGCAATAAAATGACACAGCATAAGCACGTTGGCAGCTCTCTTGATGATCTGCTTGAATCGGACGGCAGTCTTGAGCAGGCAGAAGCTGGGGCGCTGAAGCGGGTGATTGTCTGGCAGATTCAGCAAGCTATGGGGCTCACCGGCATAAATAAGTCCCAGCTTGCCCAGAAAATGCATACCAGCAGGACGGTGGTTAACCGCCTTCTAGATGAGAAGGATACCGGTGTAACCATCACGACACTTGTCAAAGCGGGTCACGCTTTGGGTATGACCTGGACTTTGCAAGCTGGTGAGGATAACGGATCTGATCGCGCGGCTTGACCGAAGGCGAAAAGCAATATGAGCACCGCTTCAGCGGCCTATCCAATCGGTACGAAAATGTTATCCTCACGCCCGGCTGTGACGTATGTAAATCAAGCCAAAGTGCCGGCATCCGGTAGATTACCTTCATTCCAGAGTTTGAGTGTTACCCATGAGAATCATTATTCGTTATTTTCTCCGCGCCCTGCGCCTTGTTCTGACGCCGTTCATGCTGCTCAGCGAAAAGCTCAGCACGCCCAAGGGCGTTACCCGCAGCGCTGAACAGCAGGCCCGCGTCGACGAGGCCAGCAAGGATCTCGCTTTGTACCAGTTCAGGGCCTGCCCGTTCTGTATAAAGGTACGCAAGGAAATCGCCCGGCTGGGTCTGAACATTGAAACCCGAGATGCCCAGCATGACCCGCAGCACCGTGCCGCGCTGGAGGCCGGCGGTGGTCAGATCAAGGTGCCCTGCCTGAAGATGCGTCAGAATGATGGCAGTGAGCGGTGGCTGTACGAGTCTGATGACATCAGGGTATGGCTGCGGGAACAGTTCGATCCGGGTGCTGGAAACCCGGGTAGAAACTCGTAAGCCCGGAAGGCCTGCAGATAAAAATTGGATCTGTTCGATCAAACCTTTATTGCTCAGCGGCCCGATTCGCAGATACTCGATGCCTTCATCGACCTGGCGAGTGAGCTGATGGCTAGCCGGGAAATGGCCTCTGGTTCAGAGGACAGCGAATCTCTGTTCCGGTCAGATCGCCTGTTTCATGCCTGCCTGGAGATTGCCGCCACGTGTCCTGCCCGGCAAGACAGTTCACTTCGGGATCTTTTTGCTCAACGTATTGCACAGGAAGAACGCCGGCTGATTGAGCAGACGTTTGAGCTTTTGGAAACGCAAAGACAGGCCATCATTTGAGCCGCTTGTCGGGCTTGAGGCAGAAAGAGGGTTCCCGGTGTGGCTCGTAAGAGTTCTGTGACCTTTCCTTTATTGATTCTTTACCGGGCCGTGACAGCCCTGTGAGCGCACCCGGGTACTTTGCATTCTGACGCCTTCAGTCTTCAGGCTACGGACTGAGAGGCGTCGAACATCGAATGTTTCCAATAAGGAGAATGCAGAATGAAAACCCTGACAGCCACACTCATTGCTCTCGGCACCACCCTGGCCATGTTAGCCCCGGCCCACGCGGCAGATACGGGCAAAGACAGCATGGGTATGGAAGAGAAGATGATGCAGGACGACATGAAAGATGACGGCATGCACAAAGACACAATGAAGGCCGACACCATGCATGACGAGATAAAAGAAGAAGACAAGATGAATGACGGCATGGAGAAAGGAAACATGGCCAAGGAGACTATGGAAAAGGACATGATGTCCGATGGGACGGACGAGTCTATGTAAAGGGTGTGTGCGCCCGCTTTCGGGCGCCCGCTACGCCGGGCTGTAGCCTGTTGACTCGCGTTTTTAGAGTGTTAATTCCTCACCTTGGGATCTCGGCTCACTTTCAGTTTTCGAGCTTCTGGGCTCACGGATTGGCGGCATCTCCCAGCAGTGCCCTGAAATCCCGAGCCTCTAGAAAATCGGATTCAAGCTTAACCAGGTCCCCACTCTCCGGGCTGAAAAAGACAAAAGACCTCTCGCCATCTGAGAGGAAGTAATAATAATCCCGATCCTCTCCCTTCCAAGCGCCTGAACGTGTCCCTTCAACAAATACGCTCTGGAATGATTCAACGGCAGATTTTTCGCACTCACCCTCCGAACTCTTTTCCAGAATAGCTTCGAAGAAGGTGCCCACTTCGCAGCCGCCAGTATCCAGTGAATTCTCGGCACTAAAACTGATGTAACGCTCTCCGGGATTGTTTGAATACTTTATCAGCAGGATATCGTTGCTCTGACCGAGAGTGCCGACGATCACAGGGGCGCCGGGCACCTGGAACTTCATGCCGGAGAATACTGCGGTAATGGCTTGGTCGGATTGTGCGCAGGCCGTTACCGAGGTAATTGCCAGCGTAAGTAGTAAGGCAAATTTCTTCATTTCACAGTCCCTGTTTCGCCATTTCCATTTGAGTGCGGTAGTTGATTGCCACGCGTTGACGGCAGCTTTCATAAACTTGCGTATCGCCGGCAGCAATTCTCTTCCCGATCTTGGCCACCTGTTTAACAACGTAGCTGGTGCCCGGTTTGCCGGAGGTTGGTCGTGGAACGAGATCCATTGCTGCGGAGCAAGTTTGAGCTTCCTCAAGCGCTTCGAAAGCGATGGCCGCCATGCCCTGATTGATGTGCTCCGGAGCTGTGGTGTCTTCACCCCAGAAGTAATTAATGACAGTAGCAACGTGTTCGCGCTGATTGGAGTCCATGATTTCAATCCCTGTAACTGAGGCCCGTCCTGGGCGACGGGATTGAAACTACAAGGATCCACCGGGGCAATCAAGTTGCACGATAAAAAACTGGGACTGGGACCCTACACAATCTCTATGAGCTGAAGATGAGCCTTGGAACAGGTTCTTTAGGAGGGCGATTCTATAGTGGGGATGGATCCTCCTTTACTCAGTAGAGCTGAAAGCTAGTTGATGATTCAACTGCGCCCGTGCGGCTGATATTCTGATAGGGCGACTGCTTGCGCTATGGTTGGGAGCAGTCTTTGAGCAGGCTTGTGGGAGCGATGAAGAGACGTAAGCATGCAAATCGGAGTGATCGCAGACACCCACAGTAAAATGCGTCCCGAAGCCCTGGAGGTTTTGAAAGGCTCGGATCTGATCCTTCATGCCGGTGACGTGGGGCGGGACGAGGTTCTGGAAGCACTGGAGGCGATTGCGCCCGTGGTTGCAATCCGTGGCAATATCGACAAAAGCGGCAGGGCTGCAACCCTTCCTGATGTTCAGGAGCTGGAATTCCTGGACCACGCTTTCTACATGCTACACGACGTCAAAACCCTCGACTTCGATCCGCAAAGCCGTTTCCGCGTGGTCATCGCCGGCCATTCCCACAAGCCCCGTAATGAATGGATTGGCGATGTGCTTTATTTCAATCCTGGTGGCGCCGGGCCTCGGCGTTTTACTCTGCCGATTACGGTGGGACGGTTGCAGGTGAGCGAAGACGGTGTGGTAGGTGAGATTATTGAGCTGCCGGTTTGATCCGGTACCCATATAGCACGCCTTGTGACAGGTCCTATTATGCATTTGGAAAAAGCAAAGAAGCGCATTGCAAAGCAGATTAAGAAGGGCTTTCACGGCTACCCGTTGGTCTCGCTGGAGTACTTCGGTAAAGCGAGCCCCGGTAAAACACCGGAGTCAGCCACCGAGGTCGTTGTTTCATTTACTGAAGAAGAGGGCGCCGATCCTCAGAAGCAAACGTTTGTGAGTGGCGGTGACGCCCGGGAAGATGAAACGATTCAATCCACCCTCGTGAAAATTATTGAGCGGGCGGATGCCAAAACGGTGACTAAGATCGACGGCATTTCCACTCGATAATGGGCAACCGGGAAAGAGTTATTTTCCTGATGCGAACCGTGGGCTTATTCAAACCTGTTGTGGATTACCCTCAATAGCAGATTTCTGGCGCGCAATGACAGACTCAGTTTTTAATCGAGCAGAGCTTGGTCAATCGGGCAATAAACAGCGGGACCCGGCCTGTTCAGAATTTGTAGTTGAGACCAACGGCAAACAGATGGGAAGACTCATCATAGAAAGTCAGGTTGGATTGGGTGTCGCCATAGCCGGCAAAGGAAATGAACGACCAGTCTTTCCATCCCATGAGCTCCGCGTATTCGTAGGCTGCGAACAGGCTGAATTCGTCATCCGAACGTTTTTTATTGAACAGCGCACTGGCGCTGTCGTAGTCGCGACTGGCGAACCCCGCCGTTAACACCACGCTGTGCCGGCCCAGAAGATTGACCCAGCTGACCTCGCCGCCATAGGAATCGAAGCTGTTGGCGCTACCATCAGCGTCATGTTGGATGTAAATGGCGGACGGTGTGACAAAGCTGGTGGGCGATACCGTAAAGCGGTAGCTGCCTTTGGCATAGTATGTGTTGGCATCGCGGGCCAGATCCGTGCCGGCGTTGAGATCGTCCTCGACATCTGAGGTGGCGTAGGCAAGATCGACACTGAAGCCGGATCCCGAGATGCTCTTCAACTGCAGGCGGTAGGCATTGCCTGTAACGTCGGTCTCTTCTCTGGCTGTGTTGAGCTGATAGGGATTCTGCCAGGTTTCTCCGGATATCACCGTCGGTAAAAAGGAAACATCCACCACCGTACCGGAGCTGAGTTTGTGGTTATATCCCAGCTGAACGGCGAGGGTGCCGACCGCAATGTCTTCCCGTGTGGTACCAAAATAGATTTGCTGTTCCAGTCTCTCGCCAAAGGTGTAGGCAACGTTGCCAAGTGGCGCTATCAGGACATCTGACTCTCTTTGAGCCTTGTTATCAAGGGAGTTGATGGTGGCATCGCCATCGACGTTAAAGTTTGACGTTGAAGAGATAACCCCTGCATTCAATGAGATTTCACCGCTGATTCCCCTCTGAGGCGGGAATTGCGCATAGCCGGGCAATGCGATGATCAGTGTGGAGAGGGCAAGGTACTTTTTCATTTCAGAACTCCGGGGTCGCGACGAGTCGGGTATCAATAGGCCTGAGGTATACAGCCAGTGTTTTGCCCGCTGGAGATAACTACGCTGGCAAGGCACTGTTCGATTTCAGACAAGTCGTTCTGTGTCCCCGATGGCCTCGGCTTCGAAAGGAAGTTTTCCACCGAAGAATGATAGTATTCGGTTTGGTGGAGCAAGAGTTTTAGAGCTTATGCGCATTCGAGTAACGCACCAAAGGATCACGTTGGTTCTCCAACTGATACTGGTGGGTGAAACCGTCCTGGCCATCCTCAGCCAGAATTGGTTTACCGCCTTCCTGACGTCAATGATCATCGCCATCACTTTCTTCCCGCTGCTGTTTGAGCGTCGTTTCCGAATACATGTACCTCCAGAATTGCAGCTGGCTGCCATCGGGTTTGTATTTGCGTCTCTGTTTCTCGGAGAGATCCGCGACTATTACACACGGTTCTGGTGGTGGGATGTGGCCCTGCACACTACGTCAGGGTTTCTGCTGGGCATTCTCGGTTTTCTGCTGGTGCACGTCATGAACGAGACCGAGAAGATTCATGTGCATATGAAACCCGGCTTCGTCGCCTTTTTTGCCTTTATGTTTGCCCTGGGCGTGGGCGCGCTGTGGGAGATTTTTGAGTTCACCATGGATAGCGTGTTCGGCATGAATATGCAAAAGCCGATGCTTGGCGATCCGTCCGGGTTAACGGATACCATGTGGGACCTCATCGTGGATGCGACCGGCGCCTTGGTGATTTCCGTATTGGGATGGCGCTATCTCAGGAATGCTGACAGGAAATCGTTTCTGGAACGCTGGATTGATTCCTTTATTGAACGAAACCCAAGATTCTTTAAAAACTGACTGCAAGTGCAAAAGGGCCGCGTGAGCAAGAATCGTCAAGGTTTGAGCCCATGGCTCTCGCCAGGACCTGAGCCCTGGCGATTCGCATTCACGGAAACAAGCGTCGCGCCTTAATACGTGCCGCGTTCCAGTTGCTCCCGACGGTTGATTTCTACCTCTGACCAATCAACATCCCTGTCTCTGGTTTCCTGCGGTCCGGCGGCCGTAGGTGGCAGACTTTCGATATCAAAGCCTGATTCCTGATCTGCACCTCGCTCCAGCTGCATCCGACGGTCGGCCTCCACCTCTGACCAGTCATGGCGGACGGTGCTTTCTGAGCCCGAGACGCTCCGGGCCACTCCGTCGTAGTTCATTTGCCGTTCCCACTGATCACCGTATGACGGAGATACGGCCAGCAGTAGTGACAGGGATGCGGAATACATCAATGCATGTTTCATGGTTTGCCCTCCTGTAGCGTGCCCGATGACTTGCATCGGACCTTTCGCAAGGAGACAGGCGTGTAATTTTTGACCGAGCCCACCACTTGCGCGGTGCATACCCTGACGAGCAGTAATCGAAAGTTAGAGGCTTGAAGCGGGAGAAAGTTACAAGGAATCTGAAAAAAATTGGGGATGCTCAGAGTTCAGACCTATGGTCCGGCTGTGTTCCGAAACCCCGCCCCCCCCAGCGTGTCTTAAAATTTTTTAACCCATTGAAATATAAATAAAATTTAACAGGTGGCTTCACGTATATTTTTGATATTCTCGGATGGTTCAAAAAATTGGCAAGTGCCTGATGGGACGATGGAGACAATGGTCTCCTTCCCGCCATAGTGGCCAGGTCAGACCACCTGAACAATGGGATTTAAACCAATGAAAATGAAATCACTGCTCGTTTTTTTATCTCTGAGTGCCACCTCATTGGGTGCCGTTGCTGACGATACAGCCGACGCCGCTCTGGGTGGAGGTATTGGCGGAGCGATTGGGGCTGCCATCGGCAGCGAGGTAGGTGGAAGAGATGGTGCTATTCTCGGCGGTGCCGTCGGTGCGGCAACCGGAACCGCCATTTCTACCAAAGATCATAGAGAATACGATCGCGACCATGATCGCCGACGTCATGACTACGATGATCGCCGGTCTTACCGGAAGTCTGGTGGCCATTTCTGCCCACCGGGCCAGGCGAAAAAGGGCAACTGCTGACACGCGGCAAGCCTGCAATTTGATCTGTGCGCTTCAAAAAGCCTTTCTCCAGCGGAAAGGCTTTTTTAGTTTAGAACCTGAACCTCATCCCCAAGGGCAATATCCCCCGCCTCAACCACCCGCGTGGTAATGCCCCCATGCCCGCGCATGGCGTTGTAACCGCCGGGCCCGAGCGTGGTTTCCATTTTGCTGCAGGGGTGGCACAGGCCGGTGTATTCCAGCACTACATTGCCGATGCGGAACCGTTTGCCTTTCAGGGCCAGCAAGTTTAGGCCAGACACCACAATGTTGCGCCGGAAAACCTCGGGCGCGATGGCGTCCCGCTGCAGGCAGGAGGCGATGGCGTACAGGTGCTCTTTCTGGATCAGGGTCACTTGCCGTTTGCTGGTTTCGCGGCCTTTGAACCGGTCGCCTTCCAGGCCTTTGCCGGGGGTGACCGCTACGGTATCGCGCCCTTCCATGGCCTCACCCCGGGCGGGGCGGATGCCGATCCATTCCACGCGGCCGGTTTCGGGCAGGGTGTCTAACAGGGTTTGTAGTGGGGTTTGTTCAGGCATTGGCCAGAGCCCTCACACAGCGGCGGAACAGCTCGGCCGAGAAGAACCGGTGTTCGCCTGGCTGCTCGGCCACGAAGAGCTGGCCGCCGGTACCATGGATTCCGCCCTCGATCATCAGGTTGTCACGCATCTCAAAGTCCTCAATGGTATGGCCCAGCTCGTCCCGTTCGGCGGCGCCTGCCCGTTCCTGGTAGTATCGGTGGTCCAGGGTAAACCCGAAGGCGGGTTTGCCCCGTCCGACCATATAGCCCACCTCAAAGACCGTGCCCGGGTCGGCGCTGATGCCGCGAAAGGGTGTCAGGTTGGCGATGAGGGCATCGCAGCTGTCCATCAGTTCGCGATTGGCCCGGTAGATCCGATGGCCGCGCCTGAGTTTTGCCTCACTCCCTGAAAATGTTAGCGCTGTATCCAGTGGGTCGATGCCCTCGAACCCGTTTTCCCGGAGCAGGCGTTTTTTCTCGGCCACGATGGCCTGGTGTTCCTCAGCGGGGAAGAAGACTTCCGGGCCGGCGAGGTAGATGCGTTTTGGCTTTGCCATGGGGGCCTCTTCAGAAAGATCGTTGGATCGGGACAGCTCGGGTTTCTGGTTGCTTTACCATGTACTACGTCGGGAGCGGCTTAGAGGTATGTCCAGGCCAGTACCCTGGTCATCTTGTTGCCCTGTTTCATCTCGATTTCCCGCACATCAACAGCATCGAGCTTACGGATCAATTTCTTTGCCGGTTTAACATTGTCGGCTTTCGAAACCAGGCTGGTAAACCACCGGCATTGGGTGGAATACGCCTGGCTCTTGTCAATGGCCATTTATTTTGACCCACCTTTGGCCAATAAAATTGACCCACCTTTCATAGTCTAGTTCGTGGTTTTCTGCTTCAGCCGATAGCTTTCCCCTCCCAGCATAAAGATGTGTGAGTGGTG
>UEXM01001486.1_pt1 | contig 19592 bp, 29 predicted proteins | sample 1796661 | NCBI WGS metagenome assembly UEXM01 (sample SAMEA4772469, study PRJEB27181) | metagenome | reverse complement strand
CACTTATCCCAGTCGATTTCTTGACCAGTCTGCTCACACATCATGAGATACTGATCTTTAGTCATACCTATATTTTTATTGTTAAGGTATACTTCCAGTCTCTTTTTTATTTTTTCCTGATTGTTTACTACGAAAGTTTTCTAAATCAAAGACTACCTCGTTGAGGCAATTGTCAAACTCAGAAGAATTTTCTACAAGTACCAGTGCATTTTCTATGGTATACTCCATTTCTTTTGTTAAGTCTTGATTTTCTAAGTCGACTAAAATTAAATCTTCTAAATATGAAAGTTTTAATCCTTTCCAACCTTTTACAGTTGCATCTGAAAATTCTTTTACAAACTTTTCATCGTCTAAAGATTCTTCAAATGCTCTTGTTTTTCTATTGAACTTGTTTGAAGTACACTTCTTTCTTAAGTTTACTAATTCTTTTCTTGATAAATTTGCAAGTTCTACTTCAAATCCATCTAATCCTGGGAATTCTACCCAAGTAGTTTTACTGTCTACCAGTAACGATTTTAAATCCATTTATTTTCTCCTAATATGTTATAATGGTTCCTAAATTTGCGGGACTATTGACTAATCTAAAATCAATTGTCTGCGTGTAAGCTTCAGCAACAGTGCCTCTTTTTGTAAACATGCAACCTGTAAGATTGGCGTTTAAAAAGTTGGAATTATTTACTATTGTTTTAATTCCTACATTTGCTGAAGTATCAAATGATTGAAAAGTAGCAGAATTATTACTTGTTATGTACTGTGTAATATTTCCACTTACTACTCTATCTCCTAATGTATAAGTTGTGGGGTACATTGCATTACCTGCATTAGTAACCGACAAACTATTTTGTAATGTTTCAAAAGGAGTCCAATTGATATTGTTTTGCACTTGTAAAGTTGTAGCGGCAAGATTCGGTACATCTACTGAATCTACTTCTACATCTATAAGTGATAGGGTGGGAGTTCTAGTTGAACTGGCGCTTACCAGAGAACCTGGAAGCGAATAACTAGCATTTCCCGCTCTACTTAGCTTTTTAGCTGCTCCACTTACATTTAATATAAGTGGGGAGCCTTTCGCTAAATTAAACTCTCCTTGAGTAATTACGCAACCTTCTAATTTGAAGGTGCTTTCTCCAGTTACGATATATAAGTCAAACGATTTTAATAATTGTTCTCCATTACTTGTGTCGTAATCTGTTAGAAGACTTTTTACGATTGATTCATCTTTCTCTTGAGTTAGATGAACTGCAAAACTAAAGTTCGCAGGATTTGCTTTTGTTATAGTTGTTCCCTGAAACATCTTTGTCTGATCGTGCAAAGTCTTTACTTCGTATGCATCTTCCGCGAATGTTTGTGAGAACGACACTTCAGGAGTCGTTTTAATTAAATAACGACTCCCATTGTGTACGATGTGTACACTACTTTCTCGAAGTAGATTGTACGCTGTCATTGTTATACAGTGACGTCTGTAGTATAAGTAGAATCAGAATGACTTGTTAAACCTTTATATTTAACTGTCATCTCATCCCCTGTTAATAAGTCCGTACCTTGAGCAGCAAATTCAACAGTTGTTGAAATAATATCTGCTGTTTCAATTGTAGGTATCTGTAAATGAGCTTTTGGTAAGTCAAATTCAACTACTGGAGTAGAAGAAGACCCGCCGCCCATAAATAGACTCATATCAAATGCGTTGTTAACTAAGTCAGTAGCTGCTGTTAAGTCAGATAGTAACGAGTTAGAACCATTTGCTTTAGTATCTAAATACATAGTTAAAGAACCACTAACCTGTCTAGCTCCTGAGAAAGATCCTACTGGAACGTCCACAAGACCTAAAGTTTCTGGTGTTACATAAGTAATATTGTTAGCAATAGTTAGTGAGCCACCTGTGATATTAATATCATAAGTAGTTGTACTATCTGATGCTCCAACTTCTAATATACCTGAAGCATTTTTTGTATGCGTCAAGCTTAGAGTTGATAGTTTATTTCTTAAATAATCGCCATCACTTGGTGCAGTAGTATCTACGTAGTTATACGCTTCAGTATAAGTAGCTGCTGAACTTATTGTTTCCGTTCCATCAGTAACAACTGTTATAGCTTTTGATGGATCTTCCACTGCTGTACTTACTTGGTCAATTGTTGTTGCATTTCCTGACCAAGAGATAGTAGCGATACCATCAATTGAAAAGTCAATTTCTGCCTGGTTTACTTGACACTCATTTAGTCTGTATGTTGTGTTTTCTAATGCAAAGAATATTGAAAGTTTCAATAATTCATGATGGTCTGACCTTGCGAAAGATACATCAGCATCTGTTGCATCACAAGTTACCGCAGTAGCTGAAGTTCCACTTTCTGAACCTCCAGTAATATCTTTACCTGCAATTGCAGCCCAAAGAATATTTTCTACCATATCATGAGTACCACTTGATCTGTGACTGTTTGTACCATGTTTAAAAGGTCTTACATAAGTTTGGAAAGACCATTCTGCTGGTGGTAAAGAGTCATTGAATCTTTTTGAGCCTCTATTTGGAGCAGCACCTGCTTCACTAATTGTTACATCAGTAGCATCACTACCCTGTGAGAAACTATATCCGTCTAACACACCTAATTTGAAGGTATTTGCATCTGTGCCATTACCTTTAAAAAGTCCTGTAGGTAATCTGCTTCCTTGTGCAGTTAGAGCGCTAACTCCATCTACAACTAGTGCAAAAGATGTACCTGTACCTGTTGATGCTGTTTGAGTTGCAGTTTCATTATTTACGAAAGCTGTTCCTCTAAAGTTATTTATAAGTGCTACTGAAGTTACGGCTCCTGAATTAACAGCATTTACTACTACTTTTAATCCTGTTCCGCTTCCAGAAGTTGTACCTAAAGTAAGAACATCTCCTACAGCATGTCCTGAACCTCCTGTGAACCCGTCCACACTTAATACTGAACCACCGCTTGCGTGTACTCCATTACCAGTTGAGACGAATACCGAGGTATTTCTTGATAGATTTAAAGCCATTTTGCTTATCTCCTATATTTACTTTGGAAAGGGTTTAGCTAGAATTTTCTGCTTTACCTGTTTCCTAATATCGTATTTCGAGTACCATTTCGCCTATACCTAAAGGAGATATTACTCCCTCATCTGTTCCTATTGATTGAATAGTTATAGATGTTGTTTGTAGGTTTGGCGATACTGTATCGTCATACACTAGTATGTCATTATCGTCAATTACTCTTTCGAGGTCTTCAAGTAATAGTGACAAAACTTCTTGAGGGTCATTTGCATCTTCTACATATGCCCTGATTGTTAATGTTAGAAATCTCCATTTAAATCCACCGGGCTGATACTGTCGTATCTCATCCCCCGCTACAACACATACTTTTGGGTATTGTTGTATTTCATCTAAGAATACTAAGTGTGAATCAGCATTATTAAATATGTTTGAATTAAAAGGATGGTTCCCGTCAATTTCTTTAAATTTGTTAACAAGAGCTTCGGCTATTTTCTTTCTTTGTGTTCTGTATGCCATTATACTCTCCTAAGTGTAAATTTTTTTTCTGTATACTTTAATGCTAAGTTTCTTATGCTCTTAGCTATTAAAGGTTTTGGATTGTATCCTCTAGGCCATTGCTTTGTGCCTAAATTTTCAAAAGTTGAGTAAACTCCTCTTTTATTTTTACTTTGTCCTCCACCTGTTAAAGTATAAGTATATTCACCTGTTAATGTTTTTCCTGTGTCTCTTAAACTTAAAAGTCTAGCACTATTTGAAAATTGTCCTGTTCTATTTATTAATGCAGGTCTTCCCATATTTCTTCTAACTTCTGCACCCAAACTTCTATTGATATTATATTTTATTTTATTTAGAGAAAGAGCTTCATCATCAGTTGATTTACCTACAGAAGCGCTTGTTAATACTTTATTTTGAGCTTCCAACTGCTTTGCAATTATAGCCGCCCCTGTTCCAACTTTTCGTGCTTTAGTAGTTATTTTTTGAGTATCTACCTGTGTTTTTACTCTTTTCTTTCCTTTAGTCGTTTTTTTATAAGTTCTTTTCTTTTTACCTACTGCAGCCTCTACTAATTGCTCTCCTAATTCTTTTCCAATACTTTTAGACCCTGTAATGCTAGTAATATCTGCGTCACTTAGTGCCTTTGCTAAACTAGACCTCATACCTGCGGAAGTTCCAGATACTAAAGCTTTTCTCATTGCTCCAAGTGTTTTTTGCTTGACTCCTTTAATATCTTTATTTAAATCTTCTGTTTCTATTTGATATCTTGCAAGAGTTCCATCATTTAATTTTAAGTCTAACTGTTTTAAATGGCTTATATCTATATGGCCATCTTTTTTCATGTCTTTTAACTTAGCAACTATTTGTTTATTTTCTAGGTCATTTTTCTTTTCTGCTTGGGAGATAACATGCCCTACACCTCTTAATTTTCTTAGTCTTTCAGCTGTTAATTGTTGTTTTCTGTAAAAAACTGTATTTGCCTCTCCTTTTGCTTCTAGTTCTAGCAATCCGCTTTGTATTGCCATTATCGTTAAAGAGATAGAAACATTAATAGGCTCCATTGTTTTATGTCCTATATTCCACTGCGTAGGTAATGCAGACCCTGCTCTTTTTAAATGTCCTGCTAATTGAGCTAGTGCAGAACTTAGTTGTTTTTGGGTTGCTTCGCCTGTTAATCTTTTATATGCTTTCATTACTTCAGGGTCATTACTTAACCCTGTTGCACCAAGAGAGTCATTTAACTCTCTAAAAAATCCTTCACTTCCTTCTAACCTACCTAGTTGAACATTTCTAAGCTGCTTTCCTAAATCTGTCGCAGTTTTTCCTAAATTTTTTGCTTGTTCTTGAACTAACTTTTCATAGCTTACTCCAGTATCTTTATCTCTAGATAAGTACTTAAACTTAAATTTGCCAGCCATTACTTATGTATTTTATAAAAATCCAATATACGTTTAATATGGTCTGGAAAACCAATGTTTTCTCTTAAACTTGTTGATACAGGATTTTGTATCTGTGCGCCTGATATAGTTAAGTTTTGTTTTCTTTCATCTTTTAAGTAATACTTAGTTAAATCAAAACACGCTAATTTTAAATCTTCTGGTGTTGTTGCATACCCTGAAGTATACACAACTTTTACCGCTTTTCTTCCTTGAGGAAACATTTTGTCTCCTGTTTCAGTAGTTCTAAATATAGTATCTGCTACTTCATCTACCATATATTCATATTTTCCGCTACTGTCGGAGTTACCTGTTATTAGTGTCGTATATGAGTCTGATTGCTTCTTCCTTTCGGCAACTGAAGTCACGCTCACAATTGGACTTTCATCGAGTATTATTGCATTAGTGTACTGATCATTGATGTCATAGTATTCTGTCTTTGCACTTGAATAATAGTCTACAAAACTCGTCCCGCAGTAGGTTTTTACTGCTTGACTGATGGCTGGAATAATTACATTAATCTTCGCATTCTCACTTTCTCCAGTAAGTCCAGCGAAGTTTTTATATTCTCTTAATGTTATTAAATCTGCCATAATTAAAAAGGGGGAGTGTTAGGTACACTCCCTGAAACCGTATTGTGCTAATATTAGCTAGCTTTGTACATCCAAGCCCACTTAGAAGTTGCACCGTCAATTAAGTCAGTGAATCCTAATCTCTGAGAAGCCACTAAGACTCTTCTTTGATTAATAACTTCGTAGTCAGATTCTACAGTAACGCCTCTTAATCTTGGCATTACATAGTTTCTTGGGTTAACTGCGATAGCTCCGAACTTAGAAACTGCTGGTGTAGCAAACTCGTCACATAATAGTACTCTTGAACCGAATACTTGACCAATTTCACCAGAAAGCTTAGTAGCCATGTCGCCAACTAGGTTAGCGTCTTGGAACTCTGCATCTTCTAATAGTTCGTAGTATGATCTTTGTGAAACAATATATACTACTTCACTTGGGTTCACACCATATTTACCCATGTTCTTTCTCATTTCAAGTAAGTCAGTTGCTACAATTTTATCAGTTGCAAAAGCAGTTCCTGATTGTGTATAGTCACTGTCATTTCTTGCTAAGTGTAGTAAACCTTCGAAAGAAGCTCCTGAAGTGCCAAAGACACCATCAGCATCGTCACCAGCTAAGATTGAGTTTTCAATTGCTCTAGCGTGTGACCTTACCATTGATTCTCTAATTAAAGGAAGAATCGGTAAGATTGCATCTTCTTCAGTCTCATTACCTAAGAATGATTGAGAGATAAGTTTTTTAGTTGAAAGAGTTCTTTCAGCCATAGTAACCCCTGCATCGTCACCATAAGTAGCAGACCTCATATCTAAGTTGTCATTTGCTACAGCAGACCCTGAAGTAAATTCAGCGTAACCACTATCTGGTAAGATTGGGATAATCATGTTTGCAGAGCTCATTGGTATTTCTCTAAATAGAGGAGCTAATACTAATTCGTTCTGGATATCTCTTTCAATGTTTGTTGAAACGATTTGCTCGAAATCAGCTGATGAAACTTGAACACCTGAATGAGTGTTAACTTTTTCCATTACATTTTTAGCAACTTCACTGTCCCATCCTTTACCAGTCGCTAAACCAGCAAATTTTGCGTCAATAATATCTTGCTCAAAAGTTTTCTTCCAATCGCCTTGACCATTTCTGTCAGAGAAATGTCTTTTAGACTCTCTGATATTCATGATTTCTTCTGATTTCTCAGCTAACTGAGATTCTAGATTTTTAACAACTGATTCTAAGTTAGAATAGTTATCATTAACTCTAGACTCCACGTCATTCATAAGCTTTTCAGCTCCTGATAGACCTGCTTCAACTATAGTTTTAGTTTTTTCCTGATCTGCTACTTCAGCAGCTTTTTGAACTTCAGCTTCGTCAGTTGCTTTTTGAGCAGCTTCGTCTGCAGCCTTCTGTTCAGCAGCTTTTTGTTCAGCTTGTTTCATTGCAATTTCAGCAGCTGTATCTGCAGCTACTTGCTTTGCGAATGCCTCAAGATTGAACTCTGAGTTGCTTTCAGGAGATTTATTTTCTTTTGACATATTTGTCTCCATGTTATGGGATTCCTCCCTTCTTGGCTGCTCAACATTAACAGCGTCTGCTATTTCTGCTGGGTTAGCCTTATAAAAAGTTTGCTTATACTCGTTGTATTGCTCCATACTATCAAATGACTTGCTTAAGCCAAAGGTTGCCCCCTGGTTGCAAGGTACTGATACTACAGAAACTTCAAAAAGCTCTGCGTCCTTTATTTTGTATCCATCGGTTTCGGTCATATAATCGGCTTCCTTGACTTTGAAACCGACAGAAAAAGCTCCAAGGACACCGTCTTTAATTAGTTGTGTTACATCTCCAGCAGCTTTTGATATCTTTGCAGATATTTCTAAACCGTTTTCTGTAACTTTTAAATCTTTTGCACGACCAATTGGTTTGTCGTAGTTGTGATTGAACAATATAATTGGATTATTTTTGAAGTTCTCTAATCCACCTTTTGTCCACGCATCGCTTTCAATGATATCTCCAGCTCTGTCGAGTCCGTTAGTACTTGCTGAGCCTTTAATATCTATTCCACCATCATCAGTTTCACCTAATGATTTAAAAGTGCTAGTCCAATGATAAATTTTACTTGACATCTTTCTTCTCCACTTTCTTCTTAGCAGGTGCTTTTTTCTCAACAGGTACTTCTTTTACTTCTGGTGTGACTATTACGTCTACAGGGTATCTTTTTGAGACTACACTAAGTACTCTACTCCAAGAACCAAATGCTCTTCTTAATAAGTAATCTTTAACAGGAACATCATTTCCTTTTGCTTTATAAGCAGGTAAACCCATTGGGCCGCCTTCTTTTTTAAAGTACTCAGAAAGAGACTTTACCATCATATCTTTTGTCATAATTATTCTTCCTCGCTTGGGGCAGCCTCTTCAGGTCTACCGCCTTGTTCCGGGTTTACGGCTGAGCCTGCTATATTTGCAGGTACTCTTGGCTCGTCAAATCCGGCTACAGGTTCTTTTCCTAATGCTTCTCTTGCTTCGTTAGCACTTAATATTCCAGTGTTAACTAAAGTAGCATAGTATGCTGCCTGGTCTCTCAATTCTGGTTGTAAAGCAGGAATCCCTGTTACATCTTCATTTAGTGAAAAACCAAAAAATCTTTCTAATGCATATCCCAGTTTTTTGACTACTGGTAGTACTGTCTCTAAGTAGTACAATCTATGATTAGGTCTAATGTTTGCATTATTACCACCGTCCATTAGAATTGGTGGTATGCCCATTGCTTCGAGAATAATTCTTTCATTTGATTTAATTGATTCTGCAAAGTCTAACTCTTTAAAGTTAATTTTTGATAAAGCGTCTACTTCGAGTCCGCCATCAAGTATAAGAGGTCTTTTACCTCCTGTTGTTGGATTGTATCTAATACTCCAAGCTCTCATCATTCTTTCTTTTACTTTCTCTGAAAGAGTGTTTGGTGACTTAAGTACTAATCCTGGAACTGCTCCATTTTTGAAGAAGTTATCCTGAAAGTTTCTCATGCTTGAGAGTAACTGCATAGTTCTATATGCTGGTTTTAGTCTTGGTACACCTCTATAAATTGAATTGAAACTATTTTCTTTTATATGTATAATTTCACTCGGGCTGTAATCTATTGAGTTATCATATGAAAATCTTTCTATATACGTTTTATCGTCAGTATAAATAGTTATCTTGTCAGCAGGCAAATGATACATATGCGCTCCATCAAAGTAAATAAAGATGTTTCCATCTATAAGTAAATCAATTATAAGATTTCTTTTAAAAGTGCTTACATCTTGAAAAGGGTTAGGCTCTTTATTAAGTAATAAATCAACCTTAGACCTACGAATATTTTTTACAACATTAGTAGTACCCAGTACTTTTTCTCCAACTGCAAAAGGTATCTCTGCTACGTCGTCAACAATCATATTTACTGCACGGTTGACAATCTCTAACTGCTCATAAGCATTTCTATAGTTGGTTACGATTTCACGAGAATCAACAGTCATTCCCTCATTTCGAGATATAACGTATTGCGAAGGATTTAGTTTTTCCTCGCTATTTCTTCCTAAGAATCTATCATACCATGCCATATTTATCTCTCTGTTTCTCGACCCATCTTTTTTGTTTCTCTGCGTGTATCAGCTTGGGTCTTTTACCATATATTGAGTGCAACTTCATATGGTGGCTATGGCAAAGTGTTACTGTATCTTCATAAAGTTCTTTCTGATGTTCATCAATAAAGGCTTCTCGAATCTCTAGTATTTCTTGTTCGTTTTTAATAATTAATTTTTTCTTTTTTATCCAAGTTTCTAGTAGTTCTGTAAGCCCGTGGTAGTGATGAAAATCTAACTGTTCGGTGGAATCACATATAAAACAATTGCTTGATTTATTATATTGTGATTTCGCTTTATCTCGTACGTATTTAACTAAATCTCTTTTGAAATTCATATTTCTACTCTTAATTAGAATTATACCAAAAACATACAGCAAATGTCAAGAACTGTTTTTTACAGGTCTTATTAGAACGTTGTGGCTGATGTTTCAAATGTGTATAACGCGTATCGCATAGCATCGGCCATATGGGATGCCATGTTATGCTTTGGTTTCTCTTTTAATAAATTAGGGTTTGGATCCCATTGATACTGGTCCAATGAGATAAGTGCTTCTTTGCAAGTTTGGTCGACGATTATTTCATCGTTATCGACTACAGTGGCTACATGTCCAATTCCATCTAATACAGATTTCTTAGCATTTATAGTACTGATATCATAATTTTGTGCAAAGTCGTATCTTGTTTGTTGAGCTGCAGAGTCAATATAAATATAGTCAATATCCCATTTATGAATTAATTTTTGAATCTGAACTGCATGTTGTTCTGTTGTTTTTTCCGCATCCATGTACTCATCTATAAGATAGTACTTTTTCGCATCCCAGTCATATGCGATTACGCAGAAAGCTGTAGGGTCTTTGTAACCTACGTCAAGGCCAGCAAAAACATCCATATTACTTACATCAATTTGAGATAAGTCTGCTATACAAGTCTCATGATTAAATGCCCATACTTGGCCTTCATAGACATTAAAGTCCGCCATATATTCTTGAGCAAATTCATTTTCCGACATTGTTTTTCTGGCTTCTGTAATATCGGACTCGGCAACACGAGGATTCTCGTGGTAAGTTGCTTTTACGGAACACCATTCTGGAAACTCTTCACTAAAACCTCTGTAGTAAAACTCTGCAAAGTAATTGTTTCTACCCCTTGGAGTAGATATAAAGATTGCTTTGGAGTTTTCTTTGTCTAATGTGGGCCTGAGCGCAACATTGAAAGCATCCCTCCCATCTGTGAGAGCGGCCTCATCGAATATGATGAGATCATATGACCTACCCACCACCGAGTCAACCTGATTAATGGAACCCATACGAATCGTAGAGTTGTTAGATAGTTCAATAACTTTATCTTTTGCATTGTCTCTTAATACCTCTAAATCAAAATGTTTGATTAAATTTCTCTGCAAATCAAATGAGATTTGCGATAGTGAATAGTTGGGGGACATTAATAGTACATGACTGTTTGGTACTAAGCAAACCAGTTGTCCTATTATATTTGAAATGTAAGTTTTACCTTGACGACGAGAGATAGCCGCACATACAAAACGATATTTTGGGTTGTTAATAGCATTTATAATGGCTCTTTGTGAAGTATTAGGCTCTATACCTAATAATTCGAGATACTCTGTTATAGGAAGTTTTATAAAACGTGACTCTTGTTCTACGTCCATTAAATAATTACTGACTATATCTGTACGACTAATTTCTATCAATGTATTGTCTCGTCTGGGAATATGTTATCTTCTGAATCTATAAGTAAATCCAGTTCTTTTAGTTTTGTATAAAGGTAGCAGTAAGTAGCCGATACAGTTTTGATCTTCTTCTCTGCTGGTGATAAGTCTCTGAATTCTTCGACTTTCATTAAATCTTGTAGCATTTTTCCTGCATGTACTATGCCTTCTTCAAGCCATAGCTTTGTTCCGTTTGCAGTTGACATTATTTTCTCCTTCTTTTTAATCCTAAAGTTCGTTTTTGTGATTTTGGTGGACGCTTTTTAGAGCCTCCTTTGCCTGCCCAAAATACTTTGTTTGCCCAGTAAGCAGCGGAAGATTTTCCTTTCCTAATGTTTCTTGCATGTCTTGCCTTGAAACTTCTTCTTGCTTCTGGACTATAGTTGTGGCCCATTCCTTGGGCTCCAAACCTAATAATCTTTACTTTACCACCTACTCTTACACCTACTACGGCTTTCTTAGTTTTGTGGCTTGGGGTTTTCTTAGGTTTGTTAAGTCCGCTAAGACCTGCTCTTTTTAGCCTTGCTTTTTCTGCTGCTGTTAGTGCCATTCTTCATCCCTATAAGTAAAGATTTCTTTACTACTTTGTCGAGTCTACCCGACTTCATAAGTTTATTTATTTGTTCTAAGATATTATCTTCTTCTCCTTCTCGTCAATATAGTAGAAGGTGTTTTCTTTCCAAACTTTGCTCTTTTAGGGTTGACTGTTTTACCAAATCTTGGCCCTACTGCTTTTGGTGCTGCACCATAAAATCCACCAGGTGTGGACATTGGTGACTTAGTGTTTACATAAGTTCCAGCTGCTGCATTTAAATCACGAGTTAAACCTCTTTTCAATACATGCTTTCTTAGCTTGGAAGTTGAGTGGACGCTTGGTCCGCTTAAAAATCCGCCTTGTCTTGCCATTTTTAATTCCTATCTACTCTTAACGAGTACTTTGGCTTATTAGCCTGTTAATGAGAACCTTGTTATTTGGGGTTCTCGGTAAATTTAGTAACTTTTTTAGTTGGCAGCCATACTCTAATTCTAAATGAACTGCCGCTTTTAATCTTTGTGATAAATCTAATAGCTTCTCTACTTCGTGAGTTAGATTATTCATATTTTACTTCTTCTTTCGACGTCTCCGTTTAGTAAAAGTACGAACGTTAGTGGGTCTTCCACCAACGCCTTGAGGTACTGCCCTCTTACGGCGAACTGCCGACCTTTTCTGAGCTTTGCTCATTGTTCTTGCACGTGCTAAAGGCACACACTTAGGGTATCCTTTTCGTGAGGTTTTTGCTTTACCCCTTCCGCAAGGTTGATACTTACCTTTTTTCTTGGGTCTGGATATATCCACCCATTTTTCTTTAAACCACTTTGATAATCCGCCTTTAGGTTTAGCCATCTTGATGATGATCCATATCTCCATCTGCAATATAATTTGCAGCTGAAACTACTTCATACTCTGAAATTGCTATTTTATTTGTAAACCAAGTAGGTAAATCCGCTTCTGGATTATCTAAATGGTCTAATATCATTTGTGAGTGTGAGATTATGGTTTTACAAGATTTTATAACAGAAGCGGCATCTGTGTGACCGCCTTTCTGTACTAATACGAATTTTCCGTCTTTTAAAAGTTTAGCTTCCATTTTTTGCTTTCTGTTCAGCTGCTATCAATTTATCCTTGATATCTACTGACCCGTCCCAGTTCTTATCTTTTCCTGTGACTATGTTTAATAATTGAGTTAGTTTAGTTTTAAACCAATTTGTCATTTTTTCCTTTTCCTTGCAACGCCCATTCTATATTTTCCGCCACGTTGCTTATATGTTTTTACTAACCATCCGTTTGCGTATGCACTCGGATAGACCTTAAATTTTCTTTTTGCTGCTGCCTTTACCCTTGCATATAATGCTGGATTTGTAGGTACAGGTCTTTTCTTAGCTGCTTTTCTTTTTCTTGCCATTTCTTAGTTCCATCAGTCTTGCCCTGTCTTGCTGTATAATTATACGCTTCGGGGCTTGGTTGTTGCCACCTTTTGAAAAAGATGGGTGTGACCATAAGTATTCACAAGTGTTTTGGACTTCGTTTCTATGTTCTGTAATAGCGTCCATGTCGTCAAGAGTATAGTCATCACCCATTAGATAGATAATCACCTCCCATGATTGTTTATTCCAGTTAGTCTCATTTTGTAATAATAAGTCCTCACTGTAATTAACAAAATTTGTAGTACCTGCTATAAATGATTTATAAGACCAGGGACATACTTTATTTAATTTCCTAAAATAAAATAACCAAATAATGTAATCTGGGAGAGGTTTAACCTCTTGAACGTTTCTTTTTTCCACCCTTTTTCTTTTTACCTTTTTTCTTCATTCTTTTTAATATTGCTTGTTGTAAAGCTTTTGGTAGTTTTTTCTGTTTAGCAGTTAAAGCCATTTAGTACTCCTATGTCCAACGAGGGGGTTTGTCGGGACACTCTGCCCATCTTATTTTAGTTTTGAGGGGCATAAAACAACTACAAAGTTCGCAAACTTTCCACTTCTTTAGATGAGGACATTGTTTACAAATTTTGTATCTTTCCTCAGGTGATTTCTTTTTCACCTCAAGGTTTTTGGTAATTTACTTCTTTTGCTTCTTTGAAGATTTGTCTTTCTTGCAAGTAATCTTTTTACTCTCGCAGATAGTGGTGCGGCTTCGGGCTCTGCTCCTTTACCTTCCTGTACTGTTCCTGCTTCTACTTGCTTGACTGCGTCTTTTAACGCTTCTTCTATTGAATTAGACATCTATTCTCCTTTAAGTCTATTTAATGCTATTTCTGCATTTTCTAATTTAGTGAAACCGTGAGTTTCTCCATCAAAATCAAAATAAAAGAGTCCATCGTTTTCTTCTCTGATTTCAGTACTACTTTTTGTTTTAGTAGCTTTTATATCTTTAGTTTGATAATCTTTTTTCATATTTTCTCCTAACTATGCATTGAAAACATAGTCCATATTATACCAGCTCCAGCAACTATTAAAGTGCCAGATACGCTAATAAGTATTGTTTCTATTCTTGAGACTTGGTTGTCCATATTGGTGAATCTTCCATCCGCACCTTTCTCCATGTCTGTTATCTTATTGAAAATGGTTTTCCACCTTTCGGCGCATACCGCTTCATGTTTTGCTAATTCTGCGGCCACCTGGTTGACATCCATGTTTACTCCCTTAAATGCTTGAACTTTTTGTTCTTCAATAATTATACCAAAATCACAGCTAAAAGTCAAGAACTATTTTCTGATGGTATATATTTTAACTGGTTCGGTCTTTCCTTTTACCGTGACTTCTGCTAGGAACTCGTAATCAAATCCGTCAACTAAACTGTGCTCGGATATGATTAGATCTGCATCATACTCCTTACAAGAAGATTCTAAACGAGCAGCTAAATTAACGGCATCACCAAGTACACTATAGTCGAAACGAGTACTAGACCCAAAATTTCCAACAACACATGGTCCTGTGTTGATTCCAGCCCCTGTGTTAATTTCGTCAAGGCCTTCTTCCCTGAGTTTTTCATTTAATTCTCCTAATGCTATTCTCATTTCAATAGCACACTCTGTGGCTTTTCTTTCTTGCTCTTCTACATCTAAGGGAGCGTTCCAGAAAGCCATTATGCAGTCTCCCATATATTTATCTATTGTGCCTTCATGCTTAAGAATTATTTCTGTCTGATTGTCTAGAAAGCGGTTAATTAAATGAGTAAGACCTTGAGGGTCTTTTTGGTATTTTTCGGAAATTGGTGTAAATCCTCGAATATCTGAAAAAAGAAAAGTGAGTCGTTTTGTCTCCCCACCCAATCTCAGTAATGTGGGGTCGTCCTGTAATTTTTTTACCAAGGCCGGACTAACGTACGTGCCAAATTGTTGTTTAATTTGCAATCTCAACAAAAACTGCGTAATGAAATTCCTGAAAGTTATAATACTCCAGAATAAAAACCCGACTAAAATAGTGCCAGAAACGTCAACCAAGTAAGAAGATTTCCACATCTCCAAGGTAAAGTAAATAAGGCCTCCAATAGTTATAATTAAAATTGGAAGTGATAACCATATACGAGATGCAGTTGCCCAAAGTAATAGTAGAGCTAAAAGGGCGGCTCCTAACTCTACTGCTACATTCCATGTCGGGATGGATGGACTGTTCCCCTCTATTAAAGAATGGAGAACATTTGCTTGAATTTCGTGCGGATATACAGCTCCTTGTGCTGTGGGAACTGGGTTAGTTACTCCTTCCGCTGTAACCCCGAAGATAACAAAAGGTGCAGGTATTGGATTCTCCATATACTCTGCCGCAGTTTGTCTATAAAATTTTACATTCTGTTGAATCCATATACGTGCATTTGCATCTGTAGTTACGGTTGGGTAGCTGGGTATTCTTAACCACTCTACTCCAGATTCATTAGTCTTAATTTGATAACTTGGGTCGCCCACTGCGAGTCTTAGCATTTCAAGTGCAAAACTTGGGTAGATCTTATCTCCGCTACCTACGGCGACGGGCATGCGTCTGACGACGCCGTCTAGCTCTGGACTTGAGTTTATTAATCCCACGCCTCCTGCGTTCAGTTGTAGTACTGGTAATTGTCTTAAAATTCCCGGATAGTTCAATAGCCATGGTAATGGATTCTCCCCTAATTGAGCAGTACCTACATGAGGCCCTGACTCAGATGCTTGTGTTGAAGCTGTATAAGCTAACACTGTTGGTCTAACTGACATAGCAGATGCTAACTTATAGTCATTTCTGTTGTCTCTTAAATCAGGGTCGGGCATTAATAAAGTTAGTCCAGATACTCCTTCTGTATTCTCTATCATGCTGGCAAATAAACTTCTTGGCAGAGGATATCCTCCGTAAGCTTCTACTATCTCTTCGTCAAGGTCGACAAGAAGTATATTTTCATTTTGAATTGTTGGGGATTTTGACATTAAGTAATCGAAGGTACTTAACTCAAGAATTTTAAGAGGGTAAGGATTCCAGATTAGAAGTCCAAGTGAGAGTAGCAATACTGTAGGGTTTATTAGTTTAATCATTAGTATTTATCATATGTAAATTGCTTAATACTGCCATAGTTATCAATACGTTCGTAGCTGTTAAAGCCCACGTATCGTCTGGATAAGTACTAAAAAGTCCTGTATAATTTAAAGCATAAGATGTTACTGCTTTATGTAAGAGTAACTCTTCAAGTTCAGGGTCTTCAGGTAGAAAAGCATTTCCTTCGATTAAAGTATTTCTATTTTCAATAGCGTACATAGTAGTAGCAACATCTAATGCATTTATTACTACAAAATATTTATGGCGGGGTTCTTGGATATTAAAGTCCCAGGTATACCCGGATGCTTCTATTCTTTGTCTGTCTTCTTCTATTTGTTTAAAATCAAAGTCATAAGCTTGTAATTGAGTACATAGTACTAAGAGTAGTAGTTTTTTCATTGTTGTGTGATAGATATTGTTTTTGTACAATCAGCTGTACAATTAAAAGTTGCAGTATATGTTTGATTTGTAGCTCCAAGTTGAGTTACATCTACATCATATCCTGTTGTATAAAATTTCATATTTGCTACGTGAGCTCCAGTTCCGTATTGTGTTAAGTCTACTTCATTGTCAGAGTTGTAAAAGAATATGTCTGCATCCTTGTTACCACTACCATACTGAGTTACAGTAGCCGAGTTATTGTGCGCACCACCATTTCCATAAATATAAGAATTATGTTGGCCAGTCCCATACTGATTAACAGTGATAGTAGAATTATCACCGAAAAAGAATATTTTGCTATATTTATTGTTTCCTGTTTGAGTAGTTGAATAGACATTATCATCTCCTGAACCTAATGATTCTGAATGGTTATCATTGCCTGTCTGAGTAACGGTTACTGTATTATCATCTTCATCTTGGTCAATGTATGCGTAGTTATCATTACCATCTATTGTTACAGTAGAAGAGTTTCCTATATTATTTGACCATACAGTATACATTTTAACAGTATTACTATTACCTTCTACAGTACTGCTCCATACGGCATTTGTACAACTATGGGAACTATAAGAGGCTCCAGTTATCGTACCTCCTGAGTTTGCACCACAGAGAATGTAAGTAGTATTACCATTACCTATTTGCTTAGTAGTAATTTGATTATTCGTTCCTTTTGTAATAATCGTAGTAGAGTTATCCCCAGCAAAGCTAAGGGGACTGATTAATAATAATAACGTTATCACCCGCACCATTGATATTCACCTCCAATATTACTCCTGCGTTGTTTATATATAAATAAGTACCTGCGTTTATATCGATACCTATATCGTAGTTGTTCTGTCCTTCGTGAACAAAGTAAATCATTCCTTCTTCCACAAAAGTGTATGTTTGGTATACGGGGTCAAAGCCTCCTATTATACCTTCGAGTTCTACTCCATTTAATTCTGAAGTTTGGTTTTTCTTTTTGCTTGTAGTTTCTACAAGTGCTAATAAGTCTACCAGAAACTCTACACTTAGTAAATCGATGTCTAATCTTGTGACTTCTTTATCTTCATCGTCACATTCCTCTACTAGAGCATCACAGTTTAAATCTGGTGCATCTTCAAAGAAGTCTTTGTCTAAGTCTGCAGTTGGTGATGTACCTGCTTGTTGTTCTTCTACTGCTTGTTCGACTTCTTCGGGTCTTTGAACAATTAACATATTGTCAATCATTCCAAGTGTTAAGTTTCCTAAGGTTACCGCTTGTGTGGGTGGTTGTTCCCATGCTGAAACCATTGTTGCTTGAAAAGCTTCGTTGAGTATCTCTACTCCTGCTGCAGTTGTTACTGTTATCTCTCCTGATGAGTCTCCATTCTCATCTGGTAGTAGTATAACTAAACTTCTGCCTAATTCGTCTACAGTTGTTGTGAAATCTGTACCACGAATACCTATTTTAGCTGTTGGAGTATTGATTGTTATATTTTCTTTATCAATTTTTCCAAAAGCTCCCGAAATAAATCGAGCTGTTCCAGATGCCATGTTAAGAGCCATTTTACTCTTGCTTGGGTCTGGGTCAAAGATATACTCATCTATGATTAACTTTGAATGTTCTGTAAGTTTTACAATAGAAGAGTCTAAAAATTCAATTGCAAGTCTACCATTTCCAGTTCTTACATCATCAAAAGAAAAGATATCTGAATCTATTTCAGCAGTGAAAGAGTCATTAGAGTTTACTCTAGTAATCTCCCCATTACCTCGTAGTTCAGATATCTCTCCGATCTCTGTCGAAAAGGCTGGAATACTAAATAGTATTAACAGCCAGACGCGCATTGGTCTACATTAATAGTACCGTTTGATGTAGTAGATACTATGTTAGCAACGTTTGTACTTGCAGTATCAGTTTGGTCAATAGTTACAGTATTAGAACTTCCAGTCAAAGTAGCTGTGATCTCATGGTCAGCAGAACCTGTCTGTAATGTAGTAATAGTATTACTGTTTCCACTAATAGTCCAAGCATTTATACAACCCACAACTTCACAAGTACTTGTTACGGCATTTGAAGTTCCTGTTATAGTAAAGTCAGTATTGGCTCCAGTAGCTGTTGCTGCAGCACCTTGAGTCCAAGTAAGAGTATTACTGTCACCAATTGTGATATAATCAAAATCAGAGTTAGCAATGTCTCCCGTAGCTCCACCTGCTAAAGTAGCAGTGTTACTATCTCCTGTCACACTATAAGTCCAACTAGATGAGTTGCCTTGAAGTAGTGAAGCCAAAAAGGTGTTAGTATCACCAATCTGGTCTATATCTACTGTCATTGAAGTACCTGACAAAGTTGCTCTATTGTCGGTTTTACCAATTGTATTGGTAGCACCTATTTGGTCAATAGTCAAGGTAAGTCCTGTACCTGTTTGAGTAATATATAAATCATTATTACCCGCAAACGCTGTAAAAGATAGACATATCGCGAATAGTCCAATTATCTTTTTCATTCTTTCTCTCCCAGGCTTGAGTAATTAAAATCCCAAACCTCTTTTTCGAGCCCCTGTACAACTAAGCCATATACAGCTGCTTCTATTGCAGCTCTTACAGCTTGGCCGACAGCCTCGTTCTCTGTACTACCGCTTTCGATTTCCACGAGTTCTGTACCAAGTTCAATGAACCTGAATACGTCGCCTCCACCTCCAGTTGATAGTATAGTTTTTGTGGTTGTAACATTCAACAAGACTTCCCCTGTCTGAACTAATACAGCTCTTAATGTTACTGTAACGACATCTTCACGATATTGATTTTTCATACCGATACCTAAGTATCGAGCACCGTTACCACCAGTTCTTACGTTAGTATCATAACTAACGATACCACCCTCTATAATCATTCCTGCATATAGTAGTGGTTTTAAAATTGTTTTTCCATCTGCCCCTTTGTTGTATGCTTCAAAAGTACTTCTTACAAGTTGTCTTTCTTTTGTCAAAGCATCAAGTCCTGTTCTTTCTACAACAACAAACCAGTTTCCTTTTCCTGCATCTCTTAAAGCTTCAATCAGAATATGATGAGCTCCCTGAGTTACAGCAGTACTAAAACTCGCTATGTTATCTCCACCTTTTCTCTGACCTGAATTATCTCCAAAGTTATATACTGCTACGACAGTCTTTTGATTCGGGTAAGGTAAATTAAGTAATTGCTGAGTAGCACTTGGCTGTATTACGGGGCCTGTCTTACATACCATTTTATTCGTACCTGCTTTTGCAACTCCAGTTACTACATCTTTTCCAAAGCCTTCTTCGAATCTATAGCAGTTATCCTGTTG
>UEXM01001483.1_pt1 | contig 19612 bp, 20 predicted proteins | sample 1796661 | NCBI WGS metagenome assembly UEXM01 (sample SAMEA4772469, study PRJEB27181) | metagenome | reverse complement strand
AGGCGGAAGCCTTCTAACTGGTCTTGGCGTAAGCGGTGGCGGTAAGAGCAAGAAACAGCAGGCACCTCAAGACGTCATCGGTTATGACGGTAAAGACTTCACACGTAACGGGGAAAAGACCACCCGTAACTCGTTAAGGATGGGATGAAATGAAATCACCAAAGGCACCTAAGCCCACAGCACAGCAAGTCGCTGTCGAGCGTCGTCAAGCGGCGGCATTAGATGAAGAGATCAGAGAGCAAGAAGAGCGCTTCCGTGCAATGGCTCGCGGTAAGCTAGGCACCAAGTCTCTCTTGGGCGGTGTCCCTCGTAGTCGTGCTGAAGCGGCTGGCGGTCGTGCAGGGGCCGCTCCTGCTCGTACCATGTTGGGCATGGGCGGTATGGGCGGAGCTACTCGTGGCGGTGCTGGTGGCGGTATGCGCTCCGGTCCGTACTCTGGCACACAAGCACAACTTAAATAGGTAACACTATGAGCTTGCCCCCGCATCTTGGTTCGATCCAAGACATAAAGGAACGTGAACAGAAAGCATTCAACACGCAGTCAATGTGGCATGACCAGTTGCAAGACGTGTATGAGTACTTTCTACCGCAACGAAACCTGTTTGATACCGAGAACACCGGGCAGAAGAAGATGGATCGCATCTTTGACTCGACTGCGTTGACGGCTATCCAACAGGGGGCGAGCAAGCTACAGGAAAACATTGCTCCGATCTGGTCACGCTGGGCTACTTTCCAACCGACCGAAGAGATCATCCGGTTGCTTGAGTCAGGTCAGTTCGATGTATCCGAAGAGGATGTGCGAGCTAACCTAGATCAGCAGTGCGAGCTAGTCTTTGACTACTTGAATCGCTCTAACTTCCACACGCAGTTCTATGAAGCGGCGCTTGATCTTCTAGTGGGTACGGCAACCATGAAGATCGAAGAGACAGACGACGAGACTAATCCTATTTGCTTCCACACAATCCCACAGAAGGGCATTGCGTTTGAAGAGGGTCCATACGGAACGGTCGAGACACACTGGCGACGGTTTGAGGTCAAGGCTCGTTTGCTAGAGCGTATGTGGCGGGGCTTTGAGGCGTCACAGAATGTACGCAACATGATCGATAACAGCCCGAACACTGAAGTACGCGTATCTGAAGGCGTGATCTTTGACCCTAAGAGCAAGCGATATTATGGATGCCTGTGGGTTAACAACGAAAAGTCTTTCTCATGGACTCAGGACTTCGGTGAATCAAGCCCTTGGGTTACTGGTCGATACACTAAGGTAGCTGGTGAGATACGTGGTCGCGGTCCAGCGATGCAGTCATTGCCCGATGTACGCTCATTGAACAAGGCTAAAGAGTTTGTCTTGCAGAAAGCGGCTATTGACCTTGCAGGAATGTACACGGCTACTGACGACGGTGTTACGAACCCGTACAATATGGTGATCGCACCCGGTGTCGTGATTCCAGTCGGATCAAACAACACCAACAACCCTTCTATTCAGCGCCTCGATACAGGATCGAACCTTGCTCTCGCGCAATTTGAAATCGTCGAGCTTCAAAACGCTATCAAGTTGGCAATGTTCAACGACCTGCGTGATCCTGCTGGTCCTGTTCGTAGCGCCACTGAGGTTGCTATTGAATCCCGAGAACTCGCAAGGCGGATTGGGTCGGCATTTGGGCGACTTCAGACCGAGGTACTCATACCAATACTCAAGCGTGTCGTCGCTATACTGACTCGACGCGGATTGATCGTCCCTATCGAGCTTGAAGGACGTGACGTCAAAGTAAAGTTCACATCCCCATTAGCACGAGCGCAAGACGGCGAGGACTTATTAGCTGTCCAACAGGCCGTGCAGTTCGTATTGGGTACGTCTGGCCCCGAGCAAGTGCAGATCGGCTTTAAGATCGAGGACTTCGGTACATGGGCGGCAACCAAGACGGGTATGCCTTCTGAATTGGTACGGTCTGAGGTCGAGAAACAGCAGATCATCCAAGCTGGCGCACAAGCTCAGATGCAACAACAACAACCACAACAAATGGAAGCTGAATGACTTGGGAAACAATTGAGGGCGCAAGCCCAGATGCCAAGAGACAGAAAGCCAAAGCACAAGAACAGATAACAGAACTCACCAAAGCCTATGCCCGGTGCTTCAATACTGAAGACGGGCAAAAGGTCTTGGAGGATCTGACGCGTCGCTTTCTATTCGATAACTCTACCGCCCTATCTAGCCAGAACGTCGCGTACGAAGCGGCGTATCACAATGGCGAAGCGGGTGTTATCCGTATGATTATCCACTACATACAGCAGACGGAGAGACTATGACGGAAGAACCCAAGAAGCGGACGCGTAAAGCGAAGCCCAAGTACGAGGTGGTTTGTGCTGAAACAGATCATCTTGATTTTATTAAGTTCGACATTGACTGGCTGGGCAACCTTGCCGATGAGTACCAGTTTGAGAAGTTCGAGTACCTGCACAAGTTCCGATCTTTTAGGTGCTACAAAGACGGACAACACGTTGATTGGATAGACGTCAACGACATAGCTTTGCTGAATGGCAAACGAAGGCTTGAAGACATCAAGCTAAAACACCAACCACTAAGCCCAAAGAGGGCGATCATTAAATATCCTTGGAGATAATCATGGAAGAACAGGCCGTAGAAAGTAACGACACCCTGACATCATTAGTAGACGCCGCAGAACCCACATTAGGTGAAGGCGAATACTTTTTGAGTGATGGGATCAAGGGCGTTGGCGATTCACCCGAGTGGTACAAAGCCGACAAGTACAAGTCAATATCAGAGCAGGCCAAGGCATACACCGAGCTAGAGAAGAAGTTTGGTGGATTCACTGGCGCACCTAAAGACGGTTACTCGATTGTCGAGGGTGTCGAGTCAGATGATGCGTTATGGCAGGAGCTAGTGTCGTTTGGTGAGAAGACCAACATGTCTCAGTCTGCAATGAACGACGCATGGGAATTGCTGTCGGCTCAAGATCAAGCGGCTGAAGAGGTATCAATGGAAGTTGAGCTTCAGAAGCTAGGCGATAACGGCGTAGAGCGTGTCAAGGTTGTCGAGCAGTACATGAAGAACAATCTCGATGGCGATACATACGAGAAGCTACGTTATGCCGTGAACAGTGCTGAATCTGTCGAGCTAATCGAGGCGCTTATCAAGTCTACGGCCCCTGCTAAGTTACCGATTGATGGTTATGTTCAGCCGGGTGGTGTTGAGTGGTCAGACATTGAGGCCGAGATGTTTAAGAAAGACGACAACGGCAATCTACTTCGATCTACTGACATGAATCACGAGCGTAAGATTCAGCGCATGATGAAAGAGTTTGGCGGTGATAAACCCTACGTGCAGACGTTTGGCTAACACAAACATATAGTGGTATCATTGCGAGATCGGATACCCCTTTCACAAGGCCCGGTAGTTTTAGGTTGAACGACTGACCGGCTATCGGGTACTCAGTCCAAAATCTCTTAATCATTTTTTTCAATTTGACATAGAGGAGACTGAATCATGTCAAAGAATCTTTCCGCAGTAGCGGTAACGGAATTTGACAGCATGGTCAAACACGCCTACCAAGGCATGGGCTTGCTGAAGAACACCGTTACTGTCCGCAACGCAGTTGTGGGTGATACATACAAGTTCCGTCGCATGGGCAAGGGACTTGCCAACCAAAAATCAACATCTGACCTCGTAACTCCAATGGACGTTACTCACGAGTTCAAGACAGCGACTCTCGCTAACTGGAACGCACCTGAGTACACCGACATTTTTGACGCGCAGGATGTTAACTTTGACGAGAAGCAAGAGCTTGCGAACACTATCGCTGGCGCTCTTGGCCGTCGTTGTGACCAACTTGTTATTGACGCAATGGATGCCTCTACTCCACTGACTACTCCTGTAGCGGCTGGTGGCACCAACTTGTCAATGGCTAAGGTTATCGACGCTCAGGTTGAGCTTCGTGATCAGGGTGTTCCTTCAACTGAGCTTTACGCGGCTATCGAAGCTGGCGGTTTAGGCGGTTTGTTGAACGACGAGAAAGCAACTAACTCCGACTACCAAAACATCAAGGCACTTGTTTCTGGCGAGATCAATTCACTTTGTGGATTCCAGTTCGTCATCTTAGAGACTCGTACCGAAGGTGGATTGACTGAAGCGGCGAATGTTGTTGACTCTTGGTTCTTCCAGCGTCCTGCTGTTGGCCTTGCTATCGGTATCGACATGAAGACAGAGATTAACTGGATTGCTGAGCGTACCGCATGGTTGACTAACGGTATGTTGAAAGCTGGCTCTGTCGTTCGCGACGAGGGTGGTCTGGTTAAAGTTCAATACAACAAGACTGCATAAGGAGAAGTGAATCATGGCTTTTGATTACACAAAACTTTCTCGCATTGGCGGGATGGGCGATTCACAGAAGGTTTTTGCTTACGCTTCTTCTGATTCAATCGCAACTGTTACTGGCGCGAATTACTTCTTGCCAGCAATCAACGAACTTCAAGTCAACGATGTAATCATCGTAAGCGACTCAGACGCGGCGGCTGTGACTATCACTTTTGTGAAGTCTAACAGTGGCACTGCGATCGACTGCGCTTCCGGTACTGCACTCGGCGACAGCTAAGTTCCTCGGCCCCTTCGGGGGCCATTCTATTTTTGGGTGAGTTATGGCGAGTAAAATCGACTTAATCAGCAATGCGCTAATTCTGATCGGGGATACTCCGATTAACGCACTTACCGGTGGATCACGGCGCGAGACTGTCGCGAACAACTTATACGACAACATTGTCCAAAACGAGCTGACAAAGCATCGTTGGGGCTTTGCTCGTAGAAAGGCGCAGATGTCTTTGCTGACGGATACACCGATTGATCCAAGTGGCTGGAAAAGTATCTACCAGCTACCCACTGATTTACTGTTCTTGATCACTGTCACCCCTGATTCCAACTATCAGATATACGGTGACAAGGTTTACAGCAATTCATCTCAAGCCCTGTATGCGGATTACATTGCTAATGTGACCGAGGATGAGTGGCCCGTGTACTTTTCTAAGATGATTGAGTACGCACTGGCTATGGACTTCGCCGCAAGCATTAGAGACAGTTCTTCAGCTAGGGGTGAGATGGCCGCGGCCTATGTAAATGCGTCCCGTATGGCGCGATTCACGGACTCTCAGCAACACCCTACGCAACCCATACGAAGTAACCCATTCACTACTGTGAGGTTCTAAATGGCTAAGACTCGATTTATCCAGTCTAGCTTTGTAAGTGGTGAATTATCTCCGCTTCTCAAGGGCCGCATTGATATCAACCAGTATTATCAGGCTGTCGAGACTGCTGAGAACGTCGTGATCGTTCCACAAGGCGGGATGCGTCGTCGTCCGGGTACTGAGTTTATTGGCGAGTGCGTCAAAGGTATTTCAAAGAAGTCACCGACGTACACGATGCCCAATGGCGGGACAACATCGGTACTCAATGACGGCAACGACGCCACAACAACGTCAACCACCGCAAACATAAGCACAACTAACCCTTATATCGTTGCCAAGATGGACTTGTCATCCGCTCAGGCAATTAAGTTTGTGGACATCCGACAGATCAGCCTGTCAGCTGGGACAAGCACTCAGTTTAAGATTCAGTATTCAACTAATGACGTGACATATACAGATGCCGCAACCGTCCCGCTGATTGGCACTAACCCGCAAAACTTCCGATTGTTGCTTGGTCAGACCGCTCGATACTGGAGGCTAGCTCGTATTGGCGCGACCGACTTGGGTACCGCTAAGGTTACTATTGCTGGCCTGTCTTTGTACGAAGAGTCTGCCATTCTAAGTACGCCACGTCTTGTAGACATGAGCGTTGAGGATGACCGGCACTACCTTGTGGAGTTTACGCGGGACAACATCCGTATTTATCGCACTCCGAATACCAGAGTGGCGGATATAAAGCCCACATATAGCGGTCTGACATCGGCTCAGATAGAAAATATCCGTGTAGCTCAGGTTGAGAACGTCATGCTTATCGTTGGTGACTTTGCGCCAATGCGATTGGTAAACCTTGGAACGAATGATGATTGGGTAATTGATGAGATCCCTTTCACTAACGTACCTCAGTACGATTTTGACGACGCACTAAGCCCAACGCCTACCAGTGAAATACAGGTTATGACGCTAGGTCATACTGGATCGGGCCAATGGAAGAAAGGCGACCGATTTGAAGTTGATATTGAAAGCGTGTTGTCAAAGTCTATTAGCTTTGCCGGTGATTCGACTGCCGATGAGCGAGCGTCAACTGTCTTTAACATCCAAAAGAACCTGCAAGAGATGCCGGTATTTGGTGAGACGGGCGTAGCCGTAGCACGAACAGGAACCCGAGAGTACACAATTACGATATCCGGCGAATCGACAAAGGATTTCGAGTTGTTTTCTGCCTATGTAACCGAAGGCTCTGCTGACCACGAGATTTCGTTTACAGAGACGCAATCTGGTGTGCCACGCAAAGAGGATGTCTGGTCTGCCACCCGTGGATATCCAAACAGCATTTGCTTCTATGAAGGCCGATTGGTATTGGGCGGCACTGAGTCCAAGCCTCAATCAATCTTCATGTCTAAGACGGGATCGTTCTTTGACTTTGACATTGATGACGGTGATGACGATGAGGCGATTTTTGCGACCATCTCATCTCGCAAGTTGAATGACATTGTCGACGTGTACCCCGGTCGTAACTTGCAGATATTTACGTCGGGTGCTGAGTTTGCTGTTACTAGTAAACCTGTCACACCTAGCTCAATCACGATTCAGCCTCAGACTTCCCACGGTGCGAACAAGGTTGAGGTCCAAGACGTAGACGGCTCGACCATATTCGTTGACCGTCACGGCAAGTCGATCCTGAGCTTCCTGTATTCGTTTAACGAGGACGCTTACACGTCAGACGATAGATCGGTACTGGCCTCTCACTTAATCAACCAGCCGGTTGATATGGCCCTTCTAGCGGGTACTGCAAGTGACGACGCTAACTGGCTGTTTATCGTAAATAATGACGGCGATGCCACAATTTTGAACACGCTAAGAAGTCAGGACATCAACGGGTATACAAGCTGGAAGACAGATGGCGATATCAAAAGCGTTTGCGTTGTCGATGATGAGCTGTATATCTCAGTAGAGCGCACGATAAACTCAGTGACTAGGCTGTTTGTTGAGCGTTGGGACTTTGACTATATGCTTGACTGCTCTACCAAGAAGGCTCGCACTGGCTCCAACATAACCGAGTTGGGACATCTTGAGGCGAAGCAAGTGCAAGTGCTTGTCGAGACCGAGAACTATGTACTAGATCCTAGAGCAGTGTCTTCTGGACAGATAACCCTAGCCACTAATGAGGAATACTCAGGCGACTATGAGGTCGGGCTGTTGTTTGTTCCTACTATCAAGCCGATGCCGCTGAACACGAATATCGGATCAGGCCAGAATCAGATGCGCTTGAAGAAGATCGTACGGATGAACGTACGTGTCTACGAGTCTTATGGCATAAACATTGACGGCATTGCTGTACCTATCCGGGCGTTTGGTCCGCAAGGCTCAGAGTCACCACTAAGTCCAAATGCAATCACCCCGACTAGTGGCATAATAGAAGACGTTTACGATATTAACGGCTGGGGTCGCGAGGTCATACCGACAATCACTTGTCCAGACCCTACGCCCATGCACATACAGATGATTGAATACGAAGTTGAGGGCAACTGATGAACCTTGCCTTACAGGATGGAATCTTCAAAGCGCAGGACTTGATGCTTCAGATGCCTCAAGCCGAGACGGTTGTGACTGATCACTTTGCTGACGGTCTATATGCGCGAGAGTTATTCATTCCGGCTGGCGTATGCTTGGTTGGCGCGTTACACAAGACCAATCATATATTCACAGTCTCAAAAGGCGAGTGCTACGCAGTGACGCACGAAGGCAAGGAACACATGATTGCACCGTATACAGGACAAACTAGGCCAGGCATGAAGCGAGTTATCTACGCAGTAACAGATACGGTATGGACGACTTACCATCCTACCGATGAAACCAATCCTGAGAAGATTGCCGAGCAGATATTGGAGACTGAACAATGAGTTGGGTTATTACGGCGATTGCTTTGACTGGTACAGCTGTATCGGCTTATGGCCAAGTTCAAGCTGGCAAGGCTCAAGAAGAGCAGATGAAACAGCAAGCAGAACAAGAAAAGTTGGCCGCAGAAAGCAGAGAGCTACAGCGTCGAGAGGAATTAAATCGCGCATTAGCTTCTAATGTTGTGGCGCAATCAATGTCTGGAATTGCGGGGGAAGGTACGCCAGCAAGTTTGGCGTTGGAAAGCGCAAAGAAAGCAGGGCTTAGCGAAGCAACCATTGATTTGTCAGAAAAGCTAAGACAGTCAGCCTTGATACGAGCAGGTAAAACAGCTAAACAAACTGCATACATTGGGGCGGCCGGAACATTGCTAAGTGGAACTGCCACGGCTCTTGATGCTAGTGGCAAATTTGAGGATTAGTAATGGCTCAAAAGCGCATTGAATATTATGGCAAGTTTACGCCTACAGGAGTGGATGATTACTCGGATCGTCGTGTTCGCGCGCTTGCAGGATTAGCTGAACAAGTTGGCGATTTGGCAGTAGGCTTTGCTGAAAAAGGAAAAAAAGAACGGCAAGCCGTTCAAGATCAAATTGATACAGAGCAAGCCATTAAAGATGGTTTAGTTGCTGGCGCCGGCTTTGCGGCTACTAGCGAGGCTCCAGAGCTAAGAGTGTATGATGAGTATTCGACATTGCAACAAGACGTTGAATTTAACAGGAATGTTCTTGCTGGTTATGAGGCTGGCGCTAAAAACTCATTAAGGACGCAAATTGAGCAGTTTGCCAAAGAAAACCCTACTAATTCTGCTGAATTTATAAGTCTGTCTGAAGGCGCGTTTAAAGGTGTAAATAGCGCGACTCCAGACTTTTTAAAGCCTGGCATTCAATCTTATTACGATCAAATTGTTAAGACGGCTGGATCGCCAATTGCTAAAGCTGAAAGAAAGGCTATAGCAGATCAAGCCTCAGCCGAAACTAATACGCTCATTGAAAGTGAATCAGTAAACATTCTTAACTTAGCGAGAATGCAAGACTCTAAGGGTGTCAGGGTTGCGTATCAATCTAGGCTTGATCTTGCCGCACGAGATCCTAATTTAAGCAAAGAGCAGTTTGCAGAGAAAACGCTAAAGCTAAACGATCAGATTGTAGAGCAATATGCAATTGGTAAAATCGACCGCGCTTTAACAGAAAATGAAAACTTAAATCCTATACAAACAATCGAACAAGCAAGAAATGTTATTTCTGGCATCAAAGAGTCAGATGTTTACAGCATAGAAAACCCCATTGATCCTGACACTTCAATTACTTTAGACCCCGAAGAGCGAGACGCTCTTATCGACAAGCTAGAGAAAAGAGTCGATGACTACGAAAATGCGGAGATTCAAAAGGCAGAGCAAGCACTTGAGGTAAATGCAATTACTCAGGCGCAAAACTACACTAATGCTATGAGCATGGCGCAAGACCCAAGCATTCCAAACGAGCAAAAAATTGTTTCTATTAATGAAGCAGAAATGCTCGGGCAGATTGGTGATAGGCCGGCAAGTCTTTTAAGAGCTTATGTAAATTCAGTAGATAAGCTGAAGGCGACAAGTAACTCGCAGGAGTTTGGAAATATTATATCTCGTGCTTATGATTTGAATGCTCAGTTAGATTTAGAGGCGGATTCGTCTGCGTATTTGACAGGAATCACCAACCTTCAAGAAGAGGTAATTCAAGCCAGAATCAATGGACAGCTAACGCAAACAGACGAAACAAAGATTTCAAAGCAATTACAGACACTAACCTCGGCTAAGATTGCCGGTGCTACTGCCGATATTGCGTCAACTTGGACTCAGGCCAGCAGAATTATTAAGACCTCACTGCCACCCGATCTTAATGGTGTTGCAGTTAGGCTGTTGTTTGAGCGCGTAGAGCTTGAAAAGCAAGGCCTTGAAGAGCAAGGGCAAACAATTACTAGGCAGATTGAGCGGGATTTATGGACAAAATACGCGACTGAAGTGGTGAATGAAGTCCAAAACACTCGGCGCAGTGAAGTAATGACTCAGGTTCGTGAGGTTTTATCAAAGCCAGAAGAATTAAACAGAGAAGAGTCACAGGACAAAACAGTAGGTCGCTTTTCAGTAAAGGTGGTTGAGTAATGCCTACTTATGAAGTAACGGATTCTGTTACTGGCCGCACGTTATCGCTAACCGGCGATTCACCTCCTACTGATGCAGAGCTTGCGGAAGTTTTTAATGCTTACTCGGCAGAGCAGTCTGATCCTGTTCAAGTAGATATTCCTAAAGCTAATTCATTGGCATTGGATAATGTAATTAGCTCTGATACTGAAGGCGAAGAAGCGCAAGCGTTATTCGATGAGGATGAGCGCCAACGTCAATCAATGCTTGAAATTGCTAATACTCGATTTCCTGCCGATGTTTTAAAGTCATGGGAAAACAACCCAATAGGTTTTGGAGAGGCGGGCGATTTTCTTGATTGGTCTCAGGTGTTGCCAGGCGGGGGTGTAGTTCAAGGTGCAAAGTCATTAGAGCTTCTTTCTATTTCTAAAAAGATAGAGGACGGTCAAGAGCTAAAACCAAACGAACAAGAAACAATAGATACGTTTATTAACAAACAGCTTGAGATGTCTGTTCGAGGCATGAATTACGGCGGCAAGTTTAGGTATTATGGCGAGCAGATGCCGGCCTTTATGCTTGAGTTTATGGCTACTGGCGGCATAGGTAAAGCGGCTCAAACAGCTACAGTACAAGCATTAACTAAAGGCGCGGCACAAACTGCAACCCAGCAATTTGCTATTCGGCAAACAGGTCGAGTTGCGCGAGTAGCGGCACAATCAGCGGCTATGGTTCCTATGACGGTTAGGAATTATGGCGAACAACGATTAGGGCCGTGGGCAGTTAGCGATAAAGGGCAAATACTATTTCAAGAATCTAAAGACAGCCCGGCAAGTAGCGCACTAAAAGCGCTGGCATATACCTCGGTTGAAGTAGCAAGCGAGTTGTCTGGGGCCAGTTTAAATAAGTACCTAATCAACCCTGTTACTAATCGGTTAAAAACGCCATTAATTAGTGCCGCTAATAAGCTCCCCGAAAAGTTAAAGATGGGTTTGTTTGAAGCGTACAAGAAACTTGATCCAAATGCGCGCGTTAGTGAGGTGTTTACTCGTGCTGGATGGAACGGAATGATTGCGGAGCTAGGGGAAGAGCGCGTTGCCGATGTTCTACGTGAAACAGTAAATTTGACGCTTGAAGATGGCTATACCTTTGACCAAGTATTAGAAGGGATAGTCCCGTCCAAGGATCAGCTATTGCTTGAGGCTGGTTTAATCGGAGCCTTTGGCGGCGTTAAAACATCCGCAAACATAGTAACTAACATCCTAATAAATAAAGGGATGACAAAGGATCAGGCAGAAGAGGCCGCTTCAAACATGAATGTTACCGAGCAGGAATCGGTAATTGATGAGGCGCTGTATGTTCCTACTGCTGTTGAAGAGGCTGTAAAAGAAATTGAAACCGGCGTAGAGGTTATTCGTGCCGATGCTTTAGAGGCATACGACCAGTATCAGCAAGGTGAAATTAACTCCTTAATTGAATTAAAAAACACGGTTATAAAACAATGGAATCGCAAGCTAAATGCGGCTAAACGAGATAACACCAAATTAGCGCGTCTTATTGCAAATGCTGGCGGGATCAATGTCGAGTCGATTGTTTCAGAGTTTGGTTTTGATATTGCTGATTTGCGAGCCATTAACAAAAGGATGAGCGCAACTGTTTTTAGGGCTGATGGCGGATGGTCGTTTGATGAAGTTTTTAATATCCAGTCGGATTACTGGAACGAAACAACCGACGTTTCTGAGATTGCGGATGTTATTGGTCAAATGGTTGCCGACCCTACATTTCCTGCGTATCCCGAAAAACAAGCACAGCAAGAAGCTATTGAAAACGAGATAGAACAGCTTGAGCAGTTAAACGAACAAGAAGTTGAGCAATTGCTTACTGAGTTTGATCGTGAAGATACAAGCGATCTTGTTGAGCTAGAGAGCTTATCGGCTGAAGAGCTAGAATCCGCTATTGATCAGGATTTTTCTGGGATTACTCAACAAGAATTTGAAAACAATGTTCGTGATTTAGAAGCGTACATTGCAACAGAAGGCGATGTTTTTGGCGGCGGTGACACTATTATTGAGTCACAGACTGACGCGGTTGTTCAGCAAGAGCCTACAGCGATAGCCCCGCAAGAAAGCATATTTAACGAATTTTATTATCAGTGGTTTGATTCGCTTGGCGCATTTAGAGACTTAGCAACTGAAGCGATAAAGCGCGGCCTAAGAAAGCCAGCGGGTCGAGATTTGCGCTATTTATATCGAGCGTATAACGGCGTTGTTGGCATGGCGACGCAAAACATCACCGGCAATACCTATTACATTGACAGAAATAAAGGCCAAGCTGTCATTACAGGCAAGGGCTTGAAGTCAATATTAGAAGACTTTGATAACTCTGTTTTTCATATTGAACCCAATAAAGCTAACAGAAAAAAAGACTTTACCGATTATTTGATTGCGCGTCGTTACTATCAAGACTTGCAGTTGCGTAAAGACGTTGAGGTTAGCGATAAGCAAAAGATTGAAACGGCAGAGGCATTAGACCGACTTGCATTAAAGTATGGAGATGCGCTTGCATGGTTTGATAATTCAGCAAAAGAGCTATACGACTATCAGACAAGAATGCTTGACCTGCTAGTACAATCTGGAAATATGTCGCAAGAGACATTCGACAAGATTCAAGAAACCAATCAGAACTATATCCCATTTCAGCGTGTTTTGGATGAAGAGTTTGGCGAATACGGTGCTAGTACAAAGGGCAAGCTGTTTACTAACGCTACAATAAACAAAGTTATTAAAAAGATTGTTGGATCAGAAAAAGAGATTAAAGACCCGGTCGAATCAATCATTAAAAACACTTTTAGAATTGTCGATCTTGCTTGGCAAAACCGGGTTGCTCAGTCTATTGCGGATATGGCTCCGATAATGGAAGAGTACATTGAGCCAATGAAAGTGCCGATGGACAAGATTATGGTCGATGGCAAAGCTGTTTACCGACCAAGCAAGGTTACTCCAAAAGACGCGATTATTGTTTTTAAAGAGGGGAAGAAAAAGTTTTTCCGTGTTGACCCTGCAATTCTTAAAGCAATGGAGCAAATGCAACCTGAGCAATTGGGTTTTGTAAGTCGTATGCTTCAAAGCCCGGCGACATTGTTAAGGGCTGGCGCTACTTTGATTCCTGAGTTTTGGGCAAGGAACGTGTTGCGAGATATGCAAAGCTCGTTTATTCAGTCTCCAGCCCGTCCCACTCCAGTAATTGACCCAATTAGAGGCTTGGTTGCACTAACTAATAGGACTGACTTGCACCAGAAATGGATGGCGTCAGGTGGCTCGTTTAATAGCTATATGGAGCTATCTGACAACGGACTGCAAAAGGCACAACAAGAGCTTCTTAATCCAGAAAGCAAGATAGCTAGATACTTAAAAAACCCTCTTAGATTGCCAAATGATATTAGTCTTGGATTAGAGCAGTCGGTGAGGATTGGCGTATTTAATGCCGCAAAAAGAAAAGGCGCATCTGACTTAGAGGCGGGCTTTGAAGCCAGAGACGCAACACTCGATTTTGCTAGGGGCGGCACAGCGTCAAAGATTATTAACCGCTATATACCGTTTTTTAATGCCGGCATGCAGGGTGCGGACAAGTTGTTTCGATCTATGAGAGACAATCCTAAAGCCACAACAATGTGGGCGACAGCAACGATTACAATGCCAAGTGTTATATTAGCTGGTTATTACCTGTATGCCGCACCAGAAGATGAGCGCCAAGAATATCGTGAAATACCTCAATGGCAAAAAGATATGTTTTGGGTGTTTAAGTCTGGCGATACATGGGTTCGATATCCGAAGCCGTTTTCATTGGGCTACATATTTGGAAGTGTTCCGGAACGGTTCCTTGCGTGGATGGGAACCGAAGATATGCAAGAAGGCCAAAAGTTTTGGCTGGACATAGTTAAAGGTGTTGTTGGGTCTGTTAGCCCAATTTACGATCCTAGTGCTGTTATACCGCCTTTAGTTAAAGTGGCTATTGAAAGCACGGCTAACTATAACTTTTTTCAAGGCAGGCCGATTTATCCGGATTGGATGGATGATTTGCCACCAGAGGAGCGCAAGACAAAAGGCACTAGCGAAGTAGCGCAAGAGCTTGGTGATTTGTTAAAGGTATCGCCAGCTAAGATAGACAATGCTTTGCGTGGATCACTTGCAGGAAGCGCGCAGTATCTTACTGATGCTGGTGATTTTATTATCAATGAAGTTAGAAAGTGGAACGGCGAAGAGATCCCTGCCGATCCTACTAGCCCGGTAGACGATCCATTGATTCGCGCTTTTACTATGAGGTTTCCAACTGGCGGCGTAGCGGAAAGCACACAAATTTTTTATGAATCTGCCAATCTTGCTACTCAAGTTAAGAACAAATTAAAAGATTTAAAAGGCGATGAAAGAGCGGAGTATCGAGAACAAAACCGAGCCATAGTTCAAGCGATCCCATATTTTAAATCTAGTACAAAAGTAATTCGAAAACTTAACAAGCGTAGAAATTTAATATATGAAAATCTTGTAATGACCGGCAAAGAGAAAGAAAAAGAGCTACGAGTTATTGACGACATGATTTTGGCTAGAGCAAAACAAGCGAATGATCGATATGCTCAATACATTAAAGAGTTAGAGTAACAAGGTATAGATCGAAGAAAGGCGATTTACTTGGTAAAATATCCGAAAACAGGTGACTTATGACAGTAGCAGACAACACAAGCCGTAACCAATATACCGCGACTTCTGGTCAAACGGTCTTTGCGTATACGTTCGAGATCGTAGACAAGAGCCATATTGTCGTACTGAAGAACGGCACTAAGCTCTCAGAGGGCTCTAATTACACTGTGTCGAACGTGGGTAATGATAGTGGTGGCAATGTAACCCTTGGCGCTGGCGCTACAGCAGGCGACATTCTGACCCTTTACCGGGATATGCCCTACTCGCGAACCCAGAACTATACAAACTCTGGTGACTTCCTAGCCTCTGAAGTAAACAGCGACTTCGATGATCTGTGGTTAGCAGGTGAACAGACTAACCGATCATTCTCACAGTCTATCCGCAAGCCTATTACCGACTCTGACTCTATCTCGATGGAGCTACCAGTAGCGGCTAGTCGCGCAAATAGATTCTTAAAGTTTGATGCTAATGGCGCGCCAGTCGCAGAGCTAACCAGCAACACATTATCTATTGTCAGGCAGAGCTTCACAGGAAACGGATCAACAACTGCATTTTCACTGACAACAACACCCGCATCGGCAGGCGCAAATTTGTTGGTGAACATTGATGGAGTGCATCAACAAAGCACAGCTTATTCTGTGTCTGGTAGCACTTTGACATTCACAGCCGCACCACCAGTTAATGCGGCGATTGAAACATTAATATTTGCCGTGTAAGGCAATGGCAAAACTAAGAGGCTGATATGACTATCAAACAATTAGGCGGCATCTTTGGTCGCAATCCAACATTTGAAGATGTGACTATTGAAGGTACGCTAACTTTCGATGGTGATATTGATGTTAACTCTGATCTTAAAGTTTCTGGCGATATAGAAACCACTGGCAATGTTATCATTGCTACATCTGGGAAAGGCATTGACTTCTCTGCTACCTCTGGCACTGGCTCATCTGAACTATTCGATGACTATGAAGAGGGTGCTGTAACAAATCCCCTTTATGTTGGCAGTACGCAAATAACGTCTGGCTATTCAGTAAACGGAGCGTCTTACACCAAGGTCGGAGACACCGTAATCATGAACATATACATTGATTACACATCGCCAGCAGGAACGGGTCCAACTGGAAACGTAACCATTGGCTTGCCATTTACTCCCACTAACTCAGCCATTTTGGGTACGTCGATTTATATGTCGGTTTCTGCCGCATCTTATGCTGGCGCTTTTTTTAGTGTTGCCTCTGGCGTTGGAACAGTTGCAGTTACTCCGGCAAACGTAAACAGCCCTTATTCTTTGGCTCAGGGTGAACGGATTATAGTCCGAGCCGCAATAGCTTACCGAGCTTCGTGAGGAAATTATGCCGTTGACAAAAGTTCACAACAGAATGATCCAAGGCCAACTGCTGAATCCTATTGATTTCGGCGCGGCGGCAGATGGCACTACAGATGACACAGCCGCTATTCAGGCGACTTTCAGCGCGGCCCAGCCATACGATGGCATTGTGTTTCCTGCTGGAGTCTATAAGACAAACGGCGCAATCACGTTGAATACAAATGATGTGACCATTGATTTCCAAGGCGCGACTTTACGTGTTGGCGATACTGGAACGTCTGGATCGTTTGTTCTTAACTCCGTAACTTACACGGGGAAAATTGGCTTTGTATTTGATCGCTGTGATCGCTTAAAAATTCTTGGCTCTGTTACGATGCTGGGGCAGGGAACAGTTGGGACAACAAGTCTCGCAGGCGTTGTATTTTCTGACTGCGATGATCTCTCTGCTGAAGCGCATATGCACTTTGACACTATGGCCGCTGGTCGTATTGTTATGAACTGCAATCGCCCATTTTTGGGTAATGCCTATGGCAACAAGATGGATGGCAAGCAGACATTCGAAAGCCCTCCTTCTACTAATGCAGGATCAGTTGAGGTATTGGTCGGCTGTTATTACGGCAGGTCCGGTGACGTTGTTTCATTCGATGCAGAAAAGCCCGCTCGTTATATGTCAACTGGGGCTGGTCGTAGCAACACTGGGATGACTATTGGCGCGTCTACTGCCGAGTATGATGGCGCTTCCATCACCAGTCATGCCCTTGCGATACGCTCTGCCGTTGACTGCACGTTTGGCCCAGTTACTTCCATTGGCGGCAATCACGGGGCTTTGCAAATCCAACAATACTCTGGAGATAATGCCGCTGGGTATGTTGTGTCTCGAATTTATATTGAGGCCGTACTTGGCGTTACTGGCCCAACGGGAGCATCTGTTGACAGCCTTGTTTATTGTGACACGACAGACAGTGTTGCTATTGGTGAAGTGTCGATTGGCTCTGTCAATGGCTCTTGCGCTGGTGAGTTTGGAATATTTTTAACGTGCGGGGAACTGAGGATCAACCATGTTTCAGTTACCGGAAACGCAAACCAAATGGTGCTAGTCTCACCAACATCATCCTCTGGCTTTGATCCTGAGTTGTATGTCACTCATTTTGATTTAGGAGTTTTTGGAGGCGTTAATCAGCCGATCACAATTGGCAAAGGCGGGTATTTTCAGTGCGACACTTTAAATGTGTCAAGCGGTCCTACTAATGCCATCACCATTGCTGTTTATTACAATCCATCTCTTGGCGATGGCTCATATCACAACGGCATTCATATCGGCAGTATTCGTTATGATCAATCGGGATCGACAAACAACTATCAATATCTTGTTTACGATGCCAGCACAACGGCAGGGCCAGCATCTGTTTCGGTTTACAACGTCATATCAAGTAACGCTTCTGGTGAAGACTTAATTCTTAACACCGGAGGCTATTACGCTCGATCAGGTAAGTTGATGAGCGCCGCCGCTCCCACATCGGGAACGTGGCGCGTCAACGATCAAGTGTGGGATGTAACGCCGAATTCTGGCGCTCAAATGGGTTGGGTCTGCCGTGTTGCAGGAAACCCCGGAACATGGGTAGCAATGCCTAACTTTGCTTAATACCCTTAGAGGGTGGACAGGCCCGATAGGGCGATAAACATAGGAGGCCACATGGCACTTACTGAACAAACAATGAACGACAAGATTGAGGTGTTGCACCTTGCCGCTGGTTATCCAGTAGTACAGGTCCGCACTGCGACAATCATTATGCGCGATGGCGAAGAGGTATCTCGCTCATTCCACCGTCATGTACTTATGCCAGACGCAGATTTGTCTGGAGAAGATGCTGAGGTTGTGGCTATCGCAACAACTGTATTTAGCGATGAAGCTAAGGCGGCATACGCGGCACAGGAGGTTGAATAATGTCAGGTGAAGTAACCAAGAGCATTACAGCTCAAAACACATTCAGCGATACGATTAAGGTACAGGGCTACTTTAACCTGTCCGTCTCTGGCATTGCTGGCGGTACTATCGTCACAGTACAGAAACAGTCAGGTGTTGATGGCACTAACTGGACAGACGTTGATGACTTCTCATCCAACATCGAGACCTTTGGCTTTGAGGCAGAGCGTCAGAACTATCGCGTAGGCGTTAAGACTGGCGAGTTTGGTTCAGGCACTTGCAAGGTCCGACTTGGCTGTAAGTGGATTGACTACCTGTCGTCGTAACATTGGCATGACTCTAACTGAGTTTAACAGCCTATACGATTACAAGTACGACCCAGAAGATCGGGACGTGTGGTTCGTTATTAAGCTGAATGATAAAGGTATGTATCGGGGCGACTGCGAGGACTACTCGCTTTCCGTCCTGTATTACGTTGTATGCCAAGAATCATGGCTCAAGTTTTGGTGGTTACTGTTTACCTTCCAGGCTGAGATATGCGGATGCAAGACCAAGACAGGCGGAGGCCATGCAGTGCTTCGCTGTGGTGATCAGTACATTGATAACTGGTCGAAGGCATGGGTTCCACGAAGCGGTATGACCAATGGTTTAGGCCATGAATTCTGGCCTTGGAACTATACTATTCTACCCACTACCGTCGCGATCAAGATGGCATTAGGTAAGATCAGGGGAAACCAATGAGTGAATCTCTCTTAGATCGCATAGGCGTATCGGGTTATAATAAACCCAAGCGTACTCCCGGCCACCCCAAAAAGTCGCACGTTGTGGTAGCTAAGGAAGGCGATAAGGTAAAGACTATACGCTTTGGTCAACAAGGTGTATCTGGCTCCCCTGCTAAAGAGGGGGAGTCTGAGAAGGCAAGGAACCGCCGTCGATCATTTAGGGCGCGTCATGCGCGTAACATAGCCAGAGGCAAGATGTCTGCGGCTTATTGGGCAAACAAGGAAAAGTGGGCATGAGAAAGCCAAAGAAAGGTTTGTATGCAAACATAGCGGCGAAGCGTGAGCGTATCGCTAGTGGCTCTGGTGAGCGTATGCGTAAGCCCGGTACTGCCGGTGCGCCTACTGCACAATCGTTTAGAGACGCCGCTAAGACGGCCAAGAAAAGATAAGTCATGGGCGTCGAGCAGTCAGTTGCCAAGTTGGAAGCACAGCAAGAGGCAATGGCTCAAGATGTAAGTGAGATGAAGTCTGCGTTGACTAGTATCGCTCAGACTTTGCGTGATCTATCCAGCATGGAACAGAGGCAGATTTACTTGGCGGAGACTGTAGCCCGCGCGCACAAGCGCATTGATGAGATTCAAGCAATCGTGAAAGATGAAGTAAAGAATCACGAGAAGCGCATCCAAGCAATCGAGATCAGCATTGCGAAGAACCAATGGATCGAGCGCATTATCATGGCGGC
>UEXM01001474.1_pt1 | contig 19708 bp, 32 predicted proteins | sample 1796661 | NCBI WGS metagenome assembly UEXM01 (sample SAMEA4772469, study PRJEB27181) | metagenome | reverse complement strand
ATTGCTGGTGCAGAAGAAGGTAGCTTCTTTAATACTGTAAGCAACGATGTTTTCGACGGTAACGAAGGCGTTAAAATTATTCCATGTGCGTATAAGAAAAAGTATATCGAATGGATTACGCGTGAAAACGGCGGCGGTTTTGTAGACGATACGCACCCTGCGAGTATTTTAAAAGAATGTACTAAAGATGATAAAGGTCGTTTTATTCTAAAGAACGGCAACCAAGTTGCTGAAACAGCAGAGTATTACTGCATTCTAGTAGAAAACGAAAACGCTCCTGAACAGGTATTGTTAAGTTTAACGAGTTCACAACTAGGGTTTTCTCGACGTTGGAATACGATGTTAAACAATGCTCGCGTACAAAATGCGAAAGGAGATTCAGTAGCCGCTCCGATGTTCTCGTTCATTTATAACTTAACTACGATAACTCAATCTAACGACCAGTATAGCTGGATGGGTTTATCAGTAGAAAAAGCTCGACCTACTCCGATGCCATTAGCTATGGCTGCACTTGAATTTATGAAAGCTGCCCGAGCAGGGACAGTAGAAGTAAAACAAGAGCAAGAGGGAGCCGAAGCTTCTAGCAAACCAATAGTAGAAGCAGCTGATGTTTTAGAAGGTGAAGAGATACCGTTTTAGTATATTAAGGGTGAGCAATGTCGTTAGAAGAGCAGTTTGCCACCCGTTTCGCGGGGTTAAGACATGGATACAGTGTCTTTACCCCGACGAAAGAAACGCGGGAAGATGGTAAAGCGAAAGGGAAATACATAACAATATCACAAACTCTAAACCAGAAAGAACTATACGGTATCTGGGCAGAGCATTTGAAAGGAGAAAGAAGTCTCGGTATCGTACCGATAGACGAGAACAATATGTGTGTTTGGGGGGCTATAGATATAGATGATTACCCCTTAGATTTAAAAGGTTTATCTAAAAAGATTAAAAAGTTCAAACTACCGTTGGTAGTTACCCGTTCTAAAAGCGGGGGTGCTCATATCTTCTTATTCGTTTTTGACCCTGTTGCGTGCTCTACGATGCAGAGAAAATTACGACAGATTTCTGCGGCTATTGGTTTCGGTCAATCTGAGATATTCCCAAAACAAACTAAGCTCTTATTAGAGCGCGGGGATAGAGGTAGTCCGTTACAGATGCCCTATTTCGGAGGAGAAGATTCTACTAGTTACGCTTTCGGAGCGTCAGGTAATGTCCTAACCCCAGAAGAGTTTTTAGAGTATTGCGATACGCTAGTTCTTACTGAGGAAGAATTAGATAAGTTAGAAGTAACTCCGATTATAGAAGATTCGGAATGGCTATCTCATTCGCCGCCTTGTTTAGAACACCTGATTGCTCAGGGGTTTCCGAAAGGTATGCGTAATTCAGGGTTATTTAACGTAGGTGTATTCTTACGCAAAAAGTTCCCTGACGATTGGGAGTCTAGGGTTGAGCAAATAAACCATAAACATTTCAATCCACCGTTAAGTGCGCAAGAAGTACTAACGGTTTCTAAACAGGTTCAGAAAAAGGATTATTTTTATAAATGTAACGATCAGCCGATAGCTGGGCATTGTAATAGCCCGTTATGTCGGACTAGAAAGTTCGGTATTGGAGCTTCTGGAGGTACACCGTTATTTAGTAACCTTACTAAACAGAACAGTGATCCCCCGATATGGTTCTTAGATGTCGAAGGCGGTAGGTTAGAACTAGAAACAGAAGAGTTGTTAAACCAAACACGGTTCCAGAAAAAGTGTATGGATAGTTTGAACCTTATCCCACCGAAAGTACGGGATAACGTATGGCGCACAATTATTCAGCAGTTACTCGATACACTGACTATTATTGAAGTACCTAAAGATGCTTCGACTGAAGGTCATTTTAACGAGTTACTTGAAACATTTTGTACTGAACGACCAGCTAGAGAGCGGGACGAGTTATTACTTGGGAAACCGTGGACAGATAAAGATAGGACATATTTCAGGTTAGCAGATCTTATGGATTTCTTACACCGTAAGAATTTTAGAGATTACCCTAGAAATAAATTAAGTGCGAAATTAAAGAATATGGGTGGGGAAGCGCATTTCTTTAATATTAAAGGTAAAGGCGCAAATGTCTGGCATATCCCAGAGTTCCAAGCGCAAAGCGAATCGCATACGCTGCCTGAATTTAACGACAGTCCGTTATGACATTAAAAGCAGGAGCACAGATAATCCTTGGGCCTCCAGGAACAGGTAAAACCAGTACGCTATTAGGTTTATTAGAAGAAGAATTAGATCGGGGGACTTGCCCAGAAGATATTGGGTTTTTTACTTTTACTAAACAAGCAGTACAAGAAGGCAAAAGCAGAGCGATGTCGAGGTTCTCGATAACTAAAACACAGTTACCGTATTTTAGAACATTACATTCACTTTGTTTTTTCCAATTAGGTCTATCGAAAGATAGTGTTATGGGTTCAAGAGATATTGGTGAGTTAAACCAAAAGTTGAACCTACGACTTACCGGATCTGTAAATTCAGAAGAAGGCCATATCTCTAGTATATCGAAAGACGACAAACTGTTGTTTATCGAAAACTTAGCTCGGATGAGACAGATAAGTTTAGAGTCTCAATGGCACGATGCCGACGATGCCGTTGGTTGGTTTGAATTAGAGAGATTTTCTAACGGATTAAAACTGTTTAAAAAAGATAGATTACTTATCGACTATACCGATATGTTGCAGTTGTTTTTAGATCGAGGCCGCGCACCTAAATTAGATGTTATGTTCGTTGACGAAGCACAAGATCTATCACCTTTGCAATGGGCGGTTGTTAGAAAGCTATGTGAATCAGCAGATAGGATTTATATCGCAGGTGACGATGACCAAGCTATTTATAGATGGGCTGGAGCAGACGTTGATTATTTGATTCGTAATTCTAAAGATGCGATGATATTAAAACAATCTTATAGAATCCCTTCTTCTGTACATACGATCGCGCAGCAGTGTATAGGACAAGTAGCTTCGAGAATCCATAAAGTTTGGGAACCTAGAAAAGAAGTAGGTCATGTTTCGTGGGAACCGTCTTACGAATCAATAGATATGGAACACGGACAGTGGTTAGTATTAGCTAGGACTAATTACTTACTAAACGGGATCGAAGAACACTGTAGATCTGAAGGTTGGTTTTATAAAAGTAAAAATAGAACCAGTGTTTCGGAGAAAAAAGTAAAAGCAGTTAAGGATTGGGAAACGCTGCGCAAGGGGGGCGTTATACCGATCATTGATCTTACCAAAGTCCTTCTTTATATGAAGATACCTGTACCTATCTCCCTAGAAAGAACCGACTTTGATAGTAATGTTTCTTTCGAACAAGCTCAGGGTTACGTCCCAAGTTTAAAGAAAGAATATTGGTACGATTTATTCGAAGGAATCCCAGTTTCTGAGCGAAGTTATATTAGAGCGATGCTTAGACGCGGAGAAAAAATTACAAAAGACCCTCGGATTAAACTTTCTACTATCCACGCTGCTAAAGGTGGTGAAGCAGATAACGTAATTTTATTAACAGATATATCTAACCGGATATATAAATCATATCAACAAAACCCTGATGATGAATCGCGGGTGTTTTATGTTGGGTTAACTAGAGCAAAGGAGAACTTGTTTTTAATTGAGCCGCAAACTCAAAAATATTTCCCACTTTAGTCCTTTACTTTGGTAAAGTAGTAAGGTAAAGTAGTAAAACCTAGAAAGGAGAAAATAATGAACATCTTTGTAACTGATCCGTGCCCTATACAAAGTGCACAAGAACAGTGCGATAAACACGTTGTTAAAATGATATTAGAGTCTGCTCAAATGTTATCTACCGCGTGGCGAGTATTTGATGATAAAGCTGCTGAAAATGCAGGAATGTATAAACAGGCTTATTTAAACCATCCGTGTACGGTATGGGCTAGAGAAGCTCAAGAAAACTATATCTGGCTATATAACCATTTCGATGCGCTATGTACCGAATATACAGAACGCTATAACAAAAACCACGCTTCCTCAAGATTACTAGCCGCATTGTTCTGGACTCCGTTTGCACCTGAAAAACAAATAGATTTTAAAAAACAACCAGAACGCTTTGCATTAGCAATGCCTGATGAATATAAAACAGAAAATGTTTACGATTCGTACCGTAACTATCTCATTAACGAGAAAAGTTACTTCGCTAAATGGGATAAAAATCCTTCAAGAAAACCAACATGGTGGAATAATTAATGGCCTCTATAAGAAAGAAGCTCGACGAAAATGTCAACGACAGTAAAAATACCCGTATGGATATTGCCAGCGGTAATATGCTAGGTAACTGGCGTCCTGACGAAATTACTCACATGACCCGCTACGATAAAATATCGTCGTTATGTATTGAACTAGCTAAACAGCTAGGCAGACCTATCGACGTACTCGAAGCAGGGTGCGGAGAAATCTGGGTTCTTAGGAATCTCTATAAAGCCTATACCGTTAAAAAGTCCGATGTTATTCGTTCGTATCGCGGCGTAGATATTGACCCTGCGTGTCTCAATGAAAAGTCAGGTTATAGCAGCCCTACTGGATTTGTACCAGATTCAACTTGGTTCGCTAATTTTAACGGTCAGATTGATATTCAAGATTTAACGACTAACCCTATCTTTGATATGCCCGATAACTCTGTAGACTTTTTCTGGACTACTGAAGTAATCGAACATATGGGCAGCGAGTTTATTTCAGCGTGGTTAGATGACGCGAATAGAGTTTTACGTCCAGGAGGCTTGATTTATGTTTCCACACCTAACCACGACGGTTCTAACGATAAGCTACCCGAAGACCACGTTTACGAATGGGGTTTCGATGAACTTAAAAAAGAACTTACTAAAGCAGAACGACAGTGGTATTTGCAATCGGTAGTAGGAACTTTTTGCCAGATGCCTAAACTCCGAGCAGCAATGCAAAAGGATAAAGATGCTGGTACAGAGCGTTGGACTTTCGATCAGTTCAATTTACTACAAGAACGCTACGGTAAACAGTTTTTGCGAGTAACAGCGGCAACCTTCTTCCCAGAAGTATCTAATAACTGCGCATGGGTATTGAGAAAGAAACCGTGAATCGTTTTATTCCCGAAGAACTAGATCGCTATACCTATTGGATAGAAGAGCGTGAGCGTATTCGGCATTTAAAGGAAGAGCTTAAACAAGACCCTCCTTGGACAGAAGACCCGATTCTTAAAGAGTTTAAGTTTTGTCAGGTTTTTCGAGAAGACGATAGAACAACTCGTTGGTTCCGCACTCATATGCGAGAACCATTGAGAAATAGTCCTGATGTTTTTATGGCGACGATAGCTTTCCGTTTCTTTAATCTTATTGAAACAGGTAGAACGCTGCTCGATAACAATTTACATATTCAATGGGATCGACCGAAAGCTATTGAAGAAATAAAGAAAAACCCTAAATGGATTACAGGGGCATATATTGTTAAAAGTCCTAACCGGATGGATAAGGTAACAGGCGTAACAGAATGTGTATCCCATCTCTGGGACGATAGGGAAAACATTATTAAACAACTTGAATCTTTTACAACGCTAGAAGAAGCATGGAAGTTTTTAATGCAGTACCCGTATATCGGGCCATTCGTTTCTTACGAAATGGTTACAGATCTCAGGCATACATACCTATTAGAAAATGCAACAGATATATGTAGTTGGGGTAATCCAGGACCAGGAGCGATGAGAGGGTTAAACAGGCTAACAGGTAGGCCGTTAGAATTTTGTAAACGATCTTGGGACTGGCATAGCGAAATGTTAGACCTATACGATTGGTGCTCGCAAAAACTAGACCTTAGCAAACTTAACTACCCGTTTGAAATGAGAGAAGTAGAAGGCGGTTTATGCGAGTTTGATAAATATTCTCGTATTTTAAAAGGTCAGGGTCGGACACGAAGTGTATATAACTATTCAGAAAGAAACCGTCCGTTAATCGAGGACATAAAGAATGGAGAAAGTAGATGGGAAAATTAAAAGAGTTGCTTGTAGATTTAGATGAAAACCATACTGACTTCGTAATGGAGCATTACGGAATATTTCTACAAAACTGTATAAAAAATAAAGAAATGCCGAATACATGGGAAGATGCAGTCAACGCGATTCATTGGGCAGCGTTGTTTAACGGCAATGAGTTAGGTCGATTACAAATTCAATACATCCTTACACAACAAACGGAGAGTCTTTATGAAAGTGATTAGTGCAGTTAACGTAAACGATGCGTTAGCTAAAGGCGTTGATTTATTCAATAGTCCAATTAATTACAGGACGCAGGAAAGTCGTAATGGAACGACGATGGAAGCATTGTCTCCTGTAACTACAGTGTATAAAAAACCTTGGCAACGAGTGTTGTTTAATCAAGCACGAGACGCTAACCCTTTCTTTCATTTATACGAATCAATATGGATGTTAGCGGGATCACAAGATTTAAAAAAGCTAACGCATTTCAACGCAGGAATGGCTAACTTTTCTGATGACGATAAAACATTAAACGGTTCTTACGGTTATCGTTGGAGACGACAGTTCGGTTACGACCAAATACCCCGTGTTGTAAATATGCTAAAAAACGACCCCGATTCTCGCAGGGTAGTTCTTCAAATGTGGGACGGGGTATTAGATTTAGACAGCTCTAGCAAAGATATTCCTTGTAACACTAATATCTATTTTAAAGTTCGAGATAACAAATTACAGATGACCGTTTGTAATCGATCGAACGATATGATCTGGGGGGCGTATGGAGCTAACGCAGTTCATATGTCAGTATTACAAGAGTATATAGCTGCTGAACTCGGAGTGTCGATTGGGCCATATTACCAAGTAAGCGATAGTTTCCATGTCTACCGGAATAAAGAATGGGATAAAGTTAAACACTTAACCAGCGACCCGTTCAATACGTTATATAACCAAGCGATCTACCCTGACGAACATTATCCGTTATGTAGCGACCCAGGAAACTTCATATCTGATTGCCAAAACTTTATAGAAGCAGCAGTTCCCCCTAGATATATGGCAGGTAATCCTGAATTAGTAGAAACATGGCCAGCGATATACGGGGGGTATAAAAACTATTTCTTCCCAGAAGTTTTAATACCAATGGTACAAGCCTATTTAGCACATAAGGATCGAAAGTATGAAAAGTGTTACGACTTTCTTGCACAAATTAAAGCTGAAGATTGGCAACAAGCCTGTGTCCAGTGGATTAAAAAACGAGAAGCTAATTGGAGAAAGAAAAATGCCTCTTGATATTAAGTGGACTGAGATGAAAAACATCGCTCAGGAAGATATTGTAAGCCTGATCGACTCAGAAAAATCTTACGGGGATTCTTGGAAACGTAGAGGCGGTACAGGGGCTTTTATGATGTTAGCTCGGAAGTTCGATAGGATCGAACAACAAGCAGAATCTTGTAACTTTGATATATTTAAAGCTGGAGAAAAATACGACGGAGAGGATGGTCTGCTCGACGATATTGGAGACCTTCGTAGATATTTATATTTAGTAGAGCACCATATTCGTTATGCAATAGGCGAAGAGTTATCTAGTTATTCGGAGGAAGAAAATAATGCAGATCCCTCTGATCCAACCTGAAAGCGATTGGATAGCTCCGCAGGTTTTACCTCGGTTCGATCCATATGAAACATTGGCGGTCGACTTAGAAACGTATGACCCTAATTTGATTAACCGTGGGCCAGGATGGGCTACAGGTGACGGTCACGTTGTTGGAATAGCTATTGCTTCTGATACATGGTCAGGGTATTTACCAATACGGCATGAGAACGGCGGCAATCTTGAAGAGGAGATTGTTTTACGTTGGTTAAAAAGAACCTTTGAAAACCATAAAGGTACAATGGTTTTCCATAATTCACTTTACGATGTTGGTTGGTTAAAACGTGAAGGTGTAAACCTTACTTGCCCCTTACGAGATACGATGTTTGCAGCCCCGTTACTAGATGAAAACAGACGATCATATTCGTTAAATAATTTAGGTAAAGATTTACTCGCTGAGGAAAAAGACGAAACACTGCTCGAGATGGCAGCTAAAACGTGGGGCGTTAACGCAAAGAGCGGGATGTACGCGCTCCCAGCTAAGTATGTAGGGCCGTATGCGGAACAGGACGCAGTTCTAACCTTAAAGCTCTGGAAGCTCCTCAGTAAGCGTATAGAAGCCGAAGGGCTACAGAAAATATTCGATTTAGAATGCGATCTTATACCGTTATTGATCGAGATGAGATGGCGGGGCGTTAGGATCGACACCAATCGAGCAGAGCAAGCCTCGGAACAATTATCTAAAAAAGAGCAGCAGCTATTAGTAGAAATTAAACGAAGGTTCGGGATTAGTGTAGATATCTGGGCAAGTGCTTCGATACAAAAAGCATTCGACGCTAACGATATTTGGTATCCACATACCGAAAAAGGATCTCCTAGTTTCCAAGGCCCGTGGCTAGAGTCTCACGAACACGATTTACCGAAAATGATTGTAGAAGCTCGGAGGATTAATAAAGCTCGGACTACATTTATCGAAGGAGCGATACTACAGTATTCCCATAACGGTCGGATCCACGCTGAAGCGCACCCACTTAAAAATGACGGCGGCGGGACAGTAACAGGAAGGTTTAGTTATTCAAACCCTAATTTACAACAGATCCCTGCTCGAGACCCTGAGATCGGAAAGATGATTCGATCATTATTTATACCGGAAGAAGGCGCGTCTTGGGGAGTATTCGATTACTCGCAACAAGAACCTAGAATTACAGTACATTATTCTGCGTTACTCGGATTACGAGGAGCAGCAGACGCTGTTAATGCTTATTCTAACGAAGGAGCAGATTTCCACCAGATCGTAGCAGATATGGCAGGGATACCTCGGAAACAAGCTAAAAACATAAACCTCGGATTAACCTACGGAATGGGACAGAAAAAACTAATTACTGAATTAGGACTCGATCCAGACGAAGCCTTAAAACTTCTAAATACATACCATGCAAGAGTACCTTTTATTAAAGGGATTCAAGATATGTGTTCTCGGATGGGAGAACAGCGAGGGTATATAACAACATTAGGCGGTCGGAAATGTCATTTCGATCTATGGGAACCAGTCGGATATTTACACGGCGAAAAACATACTCCTTTGCCAGAGCAGGAAGCGCGAGAAAAGTATGGCGATAATTTAAAACGATCGTTTACATACAAAGCTCTTAACAAACTAATCCAAGGCTCGGCAGCTGATATGACTAAACTCGCTATGAGAGATCTCTGGAAAGAAGGAATGGTTCCTCATATTGGTATCCACGATGAATTAGATTACTCGATCTTTAATAAAGAACAGTCGGATATGGTGATCGATCGAATGGTTAACTGCGTAGATTTAAAAGTGCCATTAGTTGTAGATTATGAAACAGGAATAAATTGGGGTGAAGCAAAGTAATGAAAATTAAAAGTCTTAGTAAACAAGAGATCGAGAGCTATGAAAAAATTTATAAAGAGATAGTTACATTGTATAGCTCAGGTACGATGACTATGAAAGAGATCGGAGAGCGGTTCGATATTACTAAACAAAGAGTTTGGCAAATTATTACTAAAATGAAAAAAGGGCAGGGAGACTATTATTATGAACACAGAAACAAATAACCCAGAACTCGAATGGCTTAAATTTGAAAGTGATGATGAAGAAACACAATTAGTATTCGGTACGATGCACGAATGGTTAGAAGAGCTTAGAGGAGAAGGCAAAGTCGATATGATGGATGCGTATAAAGCTATGATGTTCGTAGGATTAACGAACTTAGTTTATCTTCAGAATTATACAAAACCAGAGATCGACGAAGTAATGGAGATTCTTAAAAACAATACGTTTGAATTACTCGAAATGTTCGGCGATCGAGAAGGTATTTTCGATTTCCTTGCTAATAAAGACGAGCCTTTACAGCACTGAAATGCCAAAAGAAGCTGCTCTTTGGAGTTTAGTTAAACAGCACCTACCGAAAGATGCTCATTTCCAACGGATCGAGACTGGTGGGACGGGTCGGGGAGTCCCCGACGTAAACTATTGCCAGCAAGGGAAAGAAGTTTGGATCGAGTTAAAATCAGTTAGCGGATTAAAATCTGAAGTTAGCTCGTTCCAAATAGCATGGTTATATAACAGAGTTAAAAGCGGAGGGAATTGTTTCGTTTTAATTAGGAAAGTTAATAGCAAAGAAAAAGAGATAAAACTTTTTGATGTAAACGGAATGACGTTAAAAGAATTAGGAGAGTTTAATTGGAAAAGCGAATCTGCGTTTACTCTACGCCCTCCTTACGAATGGGACGCGCTCTTTAAATTCATTTTAAATTCTACGCTATAGTGCTTTACTATCGTTTTATCGGCGGTTAACCTATTAAAAGTAGCGCGGTGACAGCGTTACGACAAACTTAGAAAGTAGAAATAACTAAAGGAGACTACCCATGGTAGCAGCAGTAGAAAGTATGGCTTGGACAGGCCAAGTTCCGTGGCACGGCGAAGGTGTCGAAGTTAACGGAAACCTAACCCCGTATGAAATGATGGTAGCCGCTGGCCTTGATTGGTCAGTAAGTAAACGTCCAACGTGGACATCGTCGAAACCTATTGGCGACTACGAAAAAGACAAGCACGGTAATATCGAACTTGAACTTTTAGAAGACCCTAATCGTTTTACTATAGTACGCGATACCGACAACGCGATTCTTTCGTCATGTGGCGCAGGTTACAAACCTATCCAAAACGAACGTATATTCGATTTCTTTACGAAATTTGCTAAAGAAGCGAACGTGAGTATGGAGACGGCGGGTAGCTTACGCGGGGGTAAAGATGTGTGGGCGTTAGCGAAGTTAAACGAGTCGTTTGAACTTCCAGGAGGTGACGAAATTAACGGTTACTTCTTGTTTAGACAGCCTCACGAAGCTGGCCACGCTATGGTAATACGCGATACCGAAATACGAGTTGTATGTAATAACACATTACAGTTTGCATTAGGTAAAGCGTCTCGCGGTGAGTTCCGTATGACACATACTACAGAGTTTACCGACGATATCGCTAAAAAAGCAGCCGAAGCGTTAGGCTTAATTAAAGAGTCTAACTTTGAATTCCAACAAGCCGCACAGTTACTAGCTTCTAAGAAAGCTAAACACGGTAGCGTGTTAGAATTTATTACCCGCCTTAACCAACCAGACCTGTACGAAGAACAGCTTGAACATATCCGGTTGTTAGAAGAAGGTAAAAAGGTTGGCGATATGTTCCCGTTACGAGATCAGTTTACAAAGTATTCTGAGTTAACGCTACGCGCCTTAGAAGAGTCTCCAGGAGCGACCCTAAAGTCCTCTAAGGGAACGTGGTGGGGCGCACTTAACGCAGTTACGTTCGTAGAAGATCACCAGCGTACAGGCTCTAATAGAGCGTATAACGCGATGTTCGGAGAAAGCTCTAAGCGTAAAGCTAAAGCATTAAACCTAGCTATTGAATATGCAGAGGCCGCGTAATGGGAGTAGTTGTGAAGTTAGGAAATTCAGTAGTTGTTGATCAAGAATTTATTAGCGAAGTATGGTGTTTATTACACGAGCTTTCTGATAAATCGTTTTTAGATCGACCACTTACTGATTTCCAAGAGTCGCAAGAAAACGCGAGATTAATTTCTCGCCTTCTTGCAGCAAAGATGGCGCAGCAAAACTGCGCCTTATCTGAAAGTATCCAATCTTCAGGGTATTTACCTGAATTTATTACTGCAACACAAGGAGATAGTAATGTCGAATGATCCGTGGGCTGATTTTACGCCTGATACAGACGTACCCGTGCCTACTGATACTAGAAATAGTACCAGTTACCCGTGGCATAAGTTCGGAGTAAACAATTCGTTCTTTTTCGCACCAGATAAAGGTGATATAGAAGATACGTCGAAAAGGTTAAAGAATCGTCTTGACCAATCGACTCGGACGTTTGCTAAAAAACAAGATCCGGCTTGGAAATTTACTTGCCGTGTTAAATTAGAGAACGATATCAGCGGCGTGCGAGTCTGGAGAGTAGAGTGAAAGTAACTATCGAAGAAATTCTTGCATTAGAAGCAGAAATAGCGGTTATCTCGATGAATTTATCAAGATTAGCCGCTAAATCTGAATTTTTAAGCGAAAAACTTGTCAAACTGTTAGAAAATAACGGCGTAGACATTTTCGATACAGGTGAGCCGACTTCGGCTTATGTCAACCAAGACCGTTAAGTCTATATACTGCTTTACTTTCGCGTTAGTCTTTAGTAAAGTAGTATTTGTTGGTTATAACCAACTAGAAAGTAGAAAACCATAGAAAGGAGAACGAAATGGCAGCAGCCAAAAAGACAGCAGCGACAGCTGTTACGAAAACGACCGCCTCAGCAGTAAAAGTTAAGGCGTCTGTAGCAAAAATTACTGTAAAAGCACCACAACCAGCAGTTCGTGGCCGCATTGCACAGAAATTTATGTACACGGGTAAAGAATTGTCCGGTACTAAAATCAAAACACCACAGTTCGTGGCGTTAGTTATTTCGATACAAGATATCGAAGATAAATCATTTAACCGCGATAGTTTCGTTATGCAACAAGTTGTTGATCTAGGCGTTGAGGAAGGGCATATCAGTATGCCTAATACTAAAAACCCAGAAAAGCAAAAGAAGCGTATCGTAGCTTGCTATAAGAAAACCCTTGTAGATGAAGGGTTTATCGTTGAAGTTAAATAACTCAGCGGGGGCGCAAGCCCCCATAACTTTCAGGAGAAAGTAGAATGAAAAATAAAGAAATGGCCCCAATGCCTAGAAAATCGGCAACACGAGTGTATGTGTTTTGTAAAGCGTTAGATAATCTCGGAGGTAAAGCGAGTTGTTCAGCGTTACATAAAGAAACATTAAGAATCTGGAGTGACCATCTAACTGCAGCAAAACCCCACAAGAAAGCTGTTTTTAAGAAAATGATTCAAAGTTCTTGCACCTCTCCAGGATATTTTATGGCACATATTCCAGGAGCACCTGTAAAATCATATGCTTTCGCAACATACGAAGATTATGTAGCAAAAGCGAGTAAAGCAACAGTTGCAAGATCTATGTATAGTTTGCAACAAATAGAAGATGGAGAATTAAACGCATCTGAAAAAACTATAGCGAAACTCGAAAGGGTAATTGATGATCCTATGTCAGAATTACCTCCCCCCAGAGTTATTACATCTACTGCAGAGCGCACAGAGAAAGTAATCAAAAAAGCAGCAGCTACTATGGAACGGATAGAAAAACCTGATCCAGAAAAAGCAACTAATATGGAAGAGCTGCAAAGGAACTTAGAAAAGCTCCTAGAACGACAAGGCGCAACCACTCATAATCCTGTTACGAAACTAGAAATAGGTGTTTGGCCAGCGATTACCGGAGCAGTAATTATTACCGGATTATTAGTCGCAGCGATTACCGCTATGGCGTTTGGTGGGGCTTAGTGCTTTACTATCCTAAAAGTCGCGGGTACTATTTATAAATAGGCGCTACCCGCGCTTCCATAGAAAGGAGAAAGATATGATGACCTCAAACACATTAAACCATTTTCTTGAGGGGGCTTACGGTGCTTTGACGTATAGCAGATATACCGAAGACCCTAACGAAATCATAACCGCAGTTATCTACGAAGGCGTAGAAAAAGAGTATTCTAAAGACTTTCGTAGTAAGTTTGATACCGAACAAGATTTTTTAGAAGAAGTCTTTAAAGACTTTTATGACGAACAAACCGACCAGTTAGACGCGATACAAGAATCGCTTCCAGCTGAAATACAGCTTTGTTATAACGATGATTGTAGATCCTGGAAAGCTCAAGGAGAAATACAAGGTTACGCAACAATAGATTGTTTAAATTGTAACCAACACAAAATTCTTTATAAACAAATGCCAGAAATTACGACGAGTATGTGGACACGCTTACAAGAAGAAGCCTCGTCTGAATGAACAAAGGGGGACATAATACTCAGGCGACTGGTAGCGTCAGAGGGGTTTCCTGCCAACAGTGCAAAGTGTTAGAGCACTTGTATCCCACTGTTGGTCAACTAGAGAAAGAGGTTTGATGAAGTGCGCTCCCCCGATGTTTGGATACAAGCGCCAATTAAACCAACTACCAGACTTATTTTATTAGAAAGGAGAATGATATGACAGTAGATATTAGAGAGCAGTTACTTGAAAAAGTAGAAGAAGGCTTGATCGATAAAGACGGTTTGATTTTAAGAATGGTTGCATATATGTCTACAGACGACGTAAAAGATATGTTGCAATGGAACGAAATGCTCGACACTGTAATACCCCCAGAAATTTTACGGAAGTTTTATTTTGATTCCGGACACGGCTGGTTAGAAGTTACATATGAAGAACTAATTGACCTCGGCATTACAAAACGTATAACTAATTGGAGTTATCGAGACGGCGAAAAAGTTTATCTCGAAGAAGATATCGACGCAGGTACTTATCTCGACGCTGTAAAAGAACAACGAGGTTTAGTTGTTACAGTTAAAAACTTAAATGTTGCAGATAACCATCTTAGGAACCCCGAAGATAGGGTAGACCCACGAAAACTAGAGCGGTTCTATTTAGATTATGACGAAGTTATGCCACTCGGCGATGCCGAAAACTGGGTAGGTTGGGTAGATAAATATAAATCAGGAGAAAATAAATGAAAGCAGAAACTTGTGTATTGTGTGAAGGTGATATCGAAATACAAAAAACCCCCGAAGGTAAAGTATTTTGGACTAAAGGCCATAACCCTAGCCCCCTAGCAGAAAAAGGCGGGTGTTGTGCAACGTGTAACGCAGTTAAAGTTATCCCTGAACGATTAAAACAAGCTGGTTATCACCAGCTTTAGGAGGTTTAATGAATATTGATCGAGCAAGAGAACTCGACGATGCTAAACGTATCGAAGAACAAGAAAGCGGGGATTGTGCTTCGCTTTGCAATGAATGCGGATCAGAAATAAAACAAATAACCGATATCGACGAAGATACGAATCAACCGTATACGCTAGATCTCGATTGTAGACGATGTGACGCGATACAAAGCGTCGAGCATTTTTTACAACACTCACTTGGCCTTGACCACGAAATTATTATTAACGATAACGATGATAAATTCGTTGTCGAAATTTACGGGTTAAACCGATGAGTACGATAAGTCGGCAGAGTTTAGAAACTCTGCTGATACTAGCTAAAAATGCCGAAAGTACTACAGCATTTAATGAATTAAACGCCGTACTTGAAGAAATACGAGCAGACGAAGAACGCCAGAAATTAAGTAACACTAGATGGTTTCTCGGCTTACTCTTCGGTACTCGGGTTTAGTGCTTTACTATCGGCGTAATCCTTAGTAAAGTACTAATAACGCCGCGCTTACGGGCGCGGATTTTTAACTAGAAAGAGAGAATGATATGAATCATCAGTTTGATGCACACGATACAGAGTATCGAGTAATACGAGAGCAGTTCGAGCATATCGGCTTTAGTAGCCACCTAGCTCGTAGATTACACGACCTTATGAAAGATGCCCACGTAGAATTACTTACGATAGGCGGTTCAATACCTAACGAAGCTATTAACCAGTTCCCTGAGCTTGTTACCCTAGCGAAAACTTACGCAGCGTGGAATTTACGCGCCGACCCTATCCCTGACCGCGTAGCTTACCGTTCCGATGCAGCCGCTAACCACGCGCTGATCGACGACCAAATACATATCGAACGTACTACCGCGTTACGCGATCGGTTGATAGTAGAAAAGCACCAAGCACACGATTGGGATGTTAGAGAAAAGCATTTAGGTCACCATATCCACGAGCTTACTTACGATATGACAGTAATGTTAGATAGAGTAAAAGTAACCCCCGCTAGATTATCCGTCGACGATATCGACGATGACCGTTGCGAGTCTGATTACGCTGACGAGTACCATCGAGGTGCCTAAGCGTTATAAACCATTAGGTCGAGGTCGAGTTTATACTCGACCCTTCCGAGAGATATCGACTGTTCCTCGGATCGACGACCACAGAGAAAAGTACCCGTCTCGACCTGTAACGATGGATTGCACTAGTAAACGCGAGTCGCGTCCAGCGGTTAACGTAACGATCGCACCAGCGTATAACAAAGGCGCGTACCAAGTTATTCCCCATTCAGATATCAAACATATAGGAAGATAATATGACATACCGACAACTTAAATGGCGGCTGTCGACGCTGACTGAAGAGCAACTCGATACTGAAATAACTATTCGTCAAGATAACAACGAGCTAGTACCTGCACGATTTTGTAGTAACGCTTGGAGTGCACCGAGTATCGGTGATCGACTTGACGATGACCACCCTGTATTTTTAGTTAATTTGGAGGACTTATGAGAAACGAAACAGGTTGGACACCTATCGATGTAGCGCGTAGCAAAATCTTAACAGATTTGAATACCGATATATGGGTCGCGGCTAACGAATTTGAATTTAGTGACGCCTTTGAAAAACAAACACTTAAATGCCAAATAACAATTTATAAACAATTACGATCTCGCTGGAACCACGACGACTCAGGCACAGTAGACCGACTCGAAGAAGAACTATTCCCCGCTTAGTGTTTTACCCTCGCGTAATCGCGTTTTATAATAGCCTTTACCGCGCCGCCTACGGGCGCGGGATTTTTAACCATTAGAAAGAAGAAAGGTATGACACTATTAACGAAAGAGATTGTCGAGACCGATTGGGCAAATATGTACCAAATACTACACGAACATTTTTACCCGATACGACTAGATAAGTCGCAAACATTTCCACGGTGGGTAGATGAAAACGTAAAGATCGAATACTTTAGCCCAGCGATGTTAATTAGGACGAGTACTTGCGCATCAGAGCCACTGAAGGTGAAGTATTACGCCTTAATGAATGACGGTGATAATTGCGAGATTGACGAGCGCGATTATTTAAACCCCCACGGTCATTTGAACCGTGACGATTGGGAACGACGCGAAAAAGACTTAGACCACTTCTAATACCCTAGAAAGGAGAATTTATGACTAACGTATTAGCTATACGAACAGACGGCTACTCGAAAAACCTAGATAAAACTAGGATCGATAACGCCAAAATGATGTCGACTGGCCCGTGGAACGTAAACCCCAAACGACTGATCGACAACCAATGCTGGATTGTACTTTACCGAAACAACTACCCTGACGTGATTGCCACGATTAGAAAACCATGGTGGGTCGAGCCGATTAATAATAGATACCTGATACAGCTGCACTTTAATTACGCTACGACGGTACGCGACGATTTGCGATACGACTGTGAACCGTGGAACGGGAAACGCAATCCGATGTATTACACAACATTCGAAAAGATCTTCCCTAACGATATGCACGAAGATTATTTAGAAATGAATCCAGCACCAGAATGGTCTGATACCGAATTGTTCGGAGAAGTACGACCGACGACACCTGTATGGCACGCAGCTACACAAACATACCAAGTACATATTTAGAAAGGAGATCGTATGATCGATTACAACAATTTATTCCGCATTGCTCGAGAACAGTTTTGGCAATTTAGACCGTCAGAAGATACATTCGAACTCTGGGCGCAAAAACATACAGTGATCGACCATGTCGGACAAGCCTTATTAGTACGACTCGATATCGAAGATATCAACGAGATCTGGATTATAGATAATGGCGGCGATACGCTATTACTTAACGATAACAACGATGTTAGAGATTTTGAAGAATTATTAGAAATAGCCTTGAACGAAAGACAAGGGGGATACTAACGACTCTCGGCTTAGTGCTTTACCCTCGTTTACTCCCCTTTTATAATAAAGCCCTACGGCGCGGTTACGCGCCCGTAGGATTTTTATAACATTAATAAGGAAAAATTATGAGTATTAACGAAATTACCCTAACAGAAATAGCTACATGGGAATACAACGAGCCGAAATTGTATAGTGAAAAATTAATAGAAATACTTAGCAAAGCACCGCGTTCTGACGGTTCGTTAGAAATGAGTACAGAGTTGAATGAGTTAGACGACACTTACGTTGATCATTGGGGAGTGCGTAGCGAAAATATAAACGGCGTTTCGAAAGCACCGTTTAAATATACCATTGAAGTTACAGAACACGCTAAAAACGAAAACAGCGTAGGCGAACCATCTGAATGGTTATTAGTAAGCTGGAAAGATTACAATACGAAAAGTACGCGAATGACCGCGATTATATGGGACGCACATTGTCACGCATACATGGTACGAGTTATTTAAATTTACCCGCCCCTACGGGGGCATTTACCCTAGAAAGGAAATAGTATGGATATTAAAGAAGCAATGAAAATCGTAGCTTATAACGTGATTGTTAACGGCGACGAAAAAATCGAATTAGCCCTACAAACAGTAGAAAACCAGTTAGGGTTAGACCCAGTAATTAGCCACGGGAATGGCGAATCGTTCCATTACAATGAACAAGAAGTTACCCCATTAGATGCCGCAAACTATTGTACACCGGACGCTATGGCAGAATGTATGGACGGTGTTTCAGACGAACTTAACCAAGCTTTATGGAAAGTAGTTAGCGATTATGAAAAAGACTTTGGCGTTAAACAATACGAAGAACCAATCGATATGTATGAAGATTTATCGTTAGCAGCGATGTGGGGTAAGTTTACTAACGACCAACGTGCGCAAATCAACGATATTTTAACGAAAGACCAAAACGGTTAAACGGAGTAGATCATGTGAATCTAACGGAACGACATTGATAAATCAAAAAACTAAAAAAATAACCATTATTATGGTTATGTGGAGCGAAGCTGCTAGATTACCTCCTTGTGAACAATAACTAAGATTTCAGCTCCATAAGCAAACCAAGCCCACCTCGAGTGGGCTTTTTTATGCCTATTAAAAGATTAAAGATATTGCGTATATTGTCTATTTAGAAAAAAAACTTTTTTTTATTTTTTTAACTTAGAAGAGCAATAAAGTAATAGAAGTAATAGAGTGAGTGAAAAAAGCTCTATAGACCGAGAGTCGGGGGCCGTGTTGAGGGTTGAGAGGAAGTAATAGAAAACGTATTAGTTATTGAAACTGAAACAGTGAATAGAGTAGAGAGGCCGCGAGCGAAATCTTTTTATTCTTTATTATTTTATTTATTTTAGAATATAGTTCTCACTTCGAAACTGCTCGGATCCATTGAATGAAAGAACTACAGTACACTCCGCTAACCCCATCAGACGACGGTATGGGCTATATCGACTTGGATGGTAAGAGATGGCAACCGCTAAACCCAAAGCAAAAGAAGTTCGCCAGAGAGTATCTAAAAGGCCAAAACGCTACCGAAGCAGCCGTTAAAGCAGGGTATACGAAGAATCGAGCAGCAGCCAAACGACAAGGCAGTGTCTTACTGAACCACAACCCGTTACTCCGAAACTATCTGATCGACCAGGAAATCAAAGAGGCAGAGAGGGATAGAGTTTCTATGGAGGGACACCTATCCGCGCTTCATGACTTGAGGGAAGAGGCACGCGAGTCGGGACAGATTAACGCAGCCATTACAGCCGAGATCCATCGAGGCAAGGTCGGCGGGTTGTACATCGATCGACGCGAGGTTTTGACCGCTAAGATCGACGGACTATCCAAGGATCAGCTGATCGATCGACTCGGAGCTTTGATCACGAA
>UEXM01001473.1_pt1 | contig 19753 bp, 30 predicted proteins | sample 1796661 | NCBI WGS metagenome assembly UEXM01 (sample SAMEA4772469, study PRJEB27181) | metagenome | reverse complement strand
ACTCATTTTATGACCCTTCTGTGATCGTTGCTGGAAGCAAAAAACGCTTCTGGCTTCTTTTTGGTACGCTTATGCCCCAAAACACCTACATGCCGTCAGCGGGCAAATTTGGGCGATTAAAGGCATAATGCTATTTTTCTGAAATTAATCTAATAATAATGCAATATCTGTCTTGTCATATGTAGATAGCATCCCTATATATAATAGGTAAGAGGGACAAACTAGGGAAATCAGGGAGATTACCAAATGACTAAAACATTTAAAGCATTTCATCACGGCGCAAAAATGACAGCTAAAAAAGTTGGAAACCATTGGATGGTCGGCGGTGACTACGATACCAACAACGCTCTCATCATGTTGCCTTGCAAAGACAACTGGTCTGGATGGGGTTGGTATCAGTTGCGCGGTGCGGTCTTAAAGTTTCAAGACAACGCTGTCGAAGAAGAAATTGCAGTTAATGTTAACGAATGGGCGGTGGCTTAACAGCCCCGCTCTAATCAAGGGAGATTACCAAATGACTAAATTTTTAAACGGCGACACCATCGAACTTAAAGCTATCAAATATGCTGAGTTTGCATCTGAGGAAACGCATTGCTTTGAGGCTAACATCTACATCAACGGCAAGCTTTACTGTCACGTTGATAACGATGGGCGTGGCGGATCGAACCGTTACGACAGGTGTGTGCAAAAGTTATGTGAAAGAATTTCTAAAGAATTACCGAAGTGGCATAGCGAATGGGATGATTCTTGGAATGAGACAAACTTGGAAATCTGGTGTGGAGATCAAGTGAATATGTTTTTGGCTAAAAAAGAGTTTGCCAAAGCTATCCGCAAAAGCGTCTTGGTGATTGATCCTAAAGAGCCAAAGGATGTTCAGGCGATATCTTTTAAGGGCAAGCCTACCATCACAAACAGGCATATTGATTATGTGGTTAACAAATATTCTGACCATAAGGTACTTAACGCAATGCCAAAAGAAGAAGCCTTTGAGGTGTTTTACGCATTAACTTAAAAGGGGTAAAAATGAAACAGATCAGATCAGACCGCGTCAAACTCTGGTATGTCGTGAGCAATCCGTTCACGCGTCCAGTTGTAACTGGTCCAATTTTTGACAGGTACGATGCAATCGCGTTGGCTTGCAAGCGCACCGGCCACAAGAGCCTCATCACGCACATATCGCGTGGTGAGAGTTGGGTCGGCGGTGAGATCGTGTGTAGCGCGTACCGCCTACACATTAACGGATGGACGGCGTTGGCGCCTAAGACGCCTGACGCGCGTTTAAAGACACCATCAAAATATGGGAGATCGACATGATTAAAGACACAATTTGTATGCTGTTTGTGATGGCCTTTGGGCTGGCGTTCTTCACAAACGCCGTGACCACTGAATATAACGTGTGGGCGCTGATGGCTCGCTTTGGGGGTGCGGGATGATGGAAATTATTACATTTGAAGACGCTAAGGCGCGAGGGTTGGTGCGATACTTCACTGGCAAGCCTTGTAAGCGCGGTCATGTGTGTGATCGCTATGTGTCAAGCTATCATTGCGTTGAGTGCGGTAAGGATCGGGACAAAGAATGGAAAAAAAACAATCCCGAAAAAAGAAGCGCCGTGCAGCGTGAATACGCTCAAAGGAATGAGGTTGCGGTGGCTGCTAAAAACAAACGTTGGTATGAAAACAATTTGCATAAATATGTTGAATATAGGGCAAAACAAACGCCAGAACAAAAAGCCGCGAGAGCAAAGAAAGCGAAAAAGTGGCGCTTAAATACCATTGAAAAGCGCAACGCTGTTTCCAAGGCTTGGAAGCAAAAAAATGCTGACAAAGTGCGAGTTAATACCGCTGTTCGACGGAAACGTGTTCGCGTGGCAAAGCCTTCTTGTATCAGTTACGAACTTATAAAGCCTTTTTATGAGAAAGCGCAAATGCTTACTAACAAGATTGGCGTCTTGCATCACGTCGACCACATCATCCCGCTGCAAGGCGAAAACATTTGTGGCCTTCATGTGCCGTGGAATTTGCAGGTAATCACGGCTGAAGAAAACCTGCGTAAATCTAACAAATGGGAGACTAACTAATGCCATTAATCATCAAACCAGCATCGTATAATCTTTACGTCATCGAAGGTGTCGAAGACGACGTGCCGTTTACCATCTGGAAAAACGCCAAGACCAACAGGTGGACACACCCTCTGGCAAACAAGCGCGGCAGGGGGGCGTCTTTCAAGACGGTCAAAGAAGCGCAAACCCACGCCTTTGAGTGCATAAAAAAGCGCGGCATGATGAAACCTGACGGAGCCGCAAAGAGGCATGACGGTGTGATAGCCCTCACAGAGGCTCAGGGAAACCTGTTCAAGTTCATTAAGGGCAAGAAGGTTTGGCCGCTTAACTTTTTAAGTCGCCGATTTCGCGGTCAAGAATATCACATCCGGCAGCAAATCGGTCAAATCAACAAGCATTACCACGTCGAAAAACACACCTGTGGATATCGCGTAATGACAGAAAATGAAGTGAGGAGATCAAGCAATGGTCGGTAAAAAAACCCCAGACGACATTATCACGGCATCAGTATTGCCGGTAATTATGAATATGTCGCCGTACAAAACCCCAAACGATCAGCTTGCCAAGGCGCTGGCCTCAATTGAGGGCAAGCCTGATCCAGACCCATTCAGAGGTAACGAAGCCTGTGATTGGGGTGATCGTTCCGAAGGCATGATCCTGACTGAGGCCGCTGAACGGCTTAACCTGACCGACCTCAAGCTGGAACACGACGCCATCTTTCACGACACGCTACCATTCGCCGTGTCGCTTGACGGCACCGCTGACGGCGGGCTAGGGCATGAAGTCACGACCGACCCAGCCAAGGGCATTTACTGCGTTGACGGCTCTGTCTGGGTTGACGGCGTCGGCGTCTTGGAGAGCAAGCTCACCAGCAGTAAGCCCGAAGACCGGCCAGCGCCTCACAGGGGGCCGCTACAACTCCAAGGGCAATTGATGGCCACCAAGTTAACGTGGGGCGCTGTGTGCGTGTTATACGGCGGTGTGGAGCTACGCGTCTTCCTATATCAGGCAAACGCTGCGGTGCAGTCGCGCATCACGGATGAGATCGAGGAGTTTGAGCGACGCAAGTTTGACGTTGACTGGTATCCGATCCAGTCCAGCTCCGACGGCAATACCGCCTACCCGCGTGTGGACAACGGTGCGCCGCCAATCACGTTAGAGGGCGAAGACAACGACTGGCTGGCTCAGTTGGTCAATGCTAAGGACGCCAAGAGAGCCGCTGAGGGCGACATAGACGAAGCTGAGGCTATGCTGAAAGAGCGTCTGGGTAGCCACGATGAGGCGGTCGGGGTGGTTGGCAATCGCTCTTATTATGTCAAATGGCCAATGCGAAACTTCAAGGCGCAACCGGCCAAGACGACACCGGCCAAGCCTGCACGGATTGCACGCCAAGGCACGTTAACGATAAAGGAGGCGCGTGATGATTGACGTGCCGCTGACAAAAAAGCAGGCGGAACTGCGGATTCTGATTGACCGCATGACCCGCCGGTACGGCTACACGCCGACCATAAGCGAGTTGTCGCAGAAGACCGGCAAGAGCTTCAGCCAAGTACACCGGCTGATGACCGGACTAGTCGAGCGTGGCGCGGCTGAGAAGGTGGCCGGTCGAGCCAGAGCGTTTAAATTATTATAGGAGGTAAATATGCAGACAGAACACCTAAAGCCAGACGACCTAGTCAGCGTTACTGGCCCAAGTGGCAGGACGGTCACGGCTATGGTCAGGCGTGTCGAGCGCATTGACGATGAAAGCTACAATGTGGTTTTTGAAGATATGCAGACCGCTGACAGGTTTGACTATCAATATCTTTATAAGTGAAGTGAGGGGGCGAAAGCCCCCTTATTTTTTGCCAAAAAATTTAGCCGCAGAACGCGTCGCAAAGCTAGCCGAGACAATAACGCCCAAGGTATATTGATAATACTCCGGCATAGCCTCAAGAGCCGCAAAGCCCTCAGATACTATGTGCCTGCCCCAATCGCCGCAGAACGCTAGGATCAGCGGGATGCTAAACAAAATGGTAAGCCACTCATCTTTCCAGCTTGCGGCGCTTGCGTCGGCCATCTTCAAGTCCCAGTCGATCTCGCCAGTAGCCTTTTTTTCCATTATGGTGGCCTCTGCCTTGGCCTTGGCTACCTTTGCGCCTGTCTCGGCCTTAGCGGTCTCCACGCGGCCTTCTAGCCACGTTCCTGCAAGGCTGGAGATTGGGCCTAATAATGCTTGGATCATTTCTTTGCCTCCGAATTTAAGAACACGGCTAGGCTGCCGGTCATAGCCCCAGTGACTACGCTAATCAGGCTGGCCTGCTGGGTCGATAAATCTGGCATCGCCAACGCCCACTCAATGCACCGAACATAAACCACTGTCATCGTGAAAATCATCAGACGCGGTATTATCTTATATTCCAGTAAAACCTTAGCCATCTGCCAGCGCCCTAAATCTTGCGGTTAAACGCTTGGCGCGATTTGGCACCTGATCGAACCAGCGTGAATCTTCAGCCTCGGCGGCCACAGTCAGCCACGCCTTCGGGTCTTCCATAGCCTCGGCCACAGCCGCCCACATCTTCTTGAACTTTGAGTGGCGAGGGTAACCGAGGTTGAAGCACTGATTGCACAGCGCCAACGCGCCGTCTGGGTAGCGCAGGTCAAGCTCGTTAAAGTCAACGCCGACGTTGTCACACAGGCGGCGGCAATCCTCAATTGTGACGGCAATGTCCAGATTAAACGCCTTACGCACACGGTCTTCTGACACCTCTGTGCCGACCGGCAAGCCGTATTCTGGGTCATGCTCTTTAATTAAATGGCCAATTCCGAAGGTTGGGAGTTGGAGATGATCTAAATAAATCAAATACTTACAGCCCTCATCTTCGGCCAGCTCCTCTCGGAGTGCGTCTTTATTCATCGCCGCGTCTCCAAAACGTGATCGACCGCCTTATCCCAGCTATCAGTTTCCGCAGTTTCAGTGAAGCGCGACGCTGGCAGGCGCATACTATATTGCCGTATGCTCGTAACCGGCATGAACAAGACCCTTCTTGAATTGGGGGAAACAAGGCAGAGAACATCGTAATCATCCTTTGTCGGCAAATGCTTCGCTTTGCAGCCGTGACCAAGCTGGAAATGGTGACGCGGAGATCGACCATCTTTATCGCACAATAAACTCGCAGTCTTTGCCTGCACTCGAAGAAACTCTTGCCCATTCCAAGCCACCATATCTACCCGGTCTTGTTGAGCCATCGAGACGCGCCACCCTTGTGCAAGGATAGCGGCGGCAGCAATGTACTCGCCAATCAGCCCGGTTGTTGTTTCACTCATTTAAGCCCTATGGCTCCTGCTGTTGATATCATTACAGCGATAAATAAACCTACCACAACAACCACCAAAGCGAAAATAGCCAAACCTATTTTTACGTTTTCCAGCATTTCGTCGTGCTGAAATTGAGCCTGACGGCGAGCCTCTGCTTGAGCCTCTTTTGCCTCTCTGATACGCTTGGCGCGCTCATCCAGAATAGATTGCCACGTCCCGGCACCGAAGCGGTGGTCTGTCAGGCGGCGAACTTCCGCGACTTGTTCAGCAGCGATTTTCGCGTCAATCATTTCCTTGGCTACGGACTGAACGCCGAATTGGTCAGCCAGCCCGACGCCAGCCTTTTTGTTACTGGCTGCCTGAACCTGAGCCTGCCCATTCAGCAGCGCGTCGATATCATTAGCGATAGCACCTATATCTTTGGCCGTGCCTAGTGCAGATTTGATCCCATCCACGCTAGCTTTCACCAACGCTATACCGGCCAAGGCGGTGCTTATTGGTTCCATTACGTCAGCATACCCTTCTTCAGAACGTCACAACGCCATTTAATCGGCATCAGGTTAGCTATCTCGCCAACCGCCCTAGACATTTCCATAGCACGGTTGCGGCACTCTCTCTCGGTGTAATAGGGGCCACGGATATCGTGAAACTCAACGCAGTCAGTTGGTGCGCCAATGACACAAGCCAGTATGACTGCCTTAAACATCAGGGAGCGCGGCTGAGTACCTTGTCGAGCTTATCTTCGACCCGGTGCAAAGCGTCCATTACGTTACGCATATCGTTACGCAAATCATCCTTTGTGGCGTATTCCTCGCGGGTCTTATTGAGCAGGATGTTGAGCCGCTTCTGCTCTTTGCTGGTTTCATTCATAAACCACGCAAGTCCAGCCACAACCAGACCAATGAGTGTGTCGATGAGGCTGGTCATTTGCATTAGTTAGCCTCTAACGCTGCTAGGCGTGTTTCAATATTAGCCAACCGTTGTTCAGTTGCAGCACCCACAAAGGCAAGCAACTCAGGATAGCGGATGCCAAGCCGTGTGCGTTCAACAGCACCCTCTGGTGCTTCTTCGGCTGTGTCGTAAGTGTCAGTGCGTGTGTAGGCATCAACGGCTGCTACGGCCTCTATGACCGTACGTTGCTCCGTACGTTCTGCCTCAACCTCATTGCCATACTCATCAAGTACAGCCGGAATGACCACATCTTCATAGACAGCTTCCACAGCTTCAACAGCCGGAACCTCTGTCTGTGTTTCCCACCAAGTATCGCTGCACCAAAACGCATAATCTGCTGCGTCTAGTCCAGCGGCAGTCATAGCTGCTTCAACGTCCTGCGCAATCACGCCTGTATGTGTTCTGGCTGCATCGCCTTTTTCAGCAACGGCATCGTTCCACTTGTAGGTTTTAAACAGTGCGCTAAGCGCTTTAGCGGCTGTTATCTCAGCGTCAGTCAGTGATGTGATTTGCTGTTTTTCGTTAGCATCTGATGTGTTGATGGTGCCGTTGGATGCAAACAAGGTATTCCAACGCAACGAACCAATACCTAAATTCATTGTGTTGTCTGTGTTTGAATAAAATTGGTTAGAGTCATTGTTCATTCTAACAACACCGCCAGTAGCATATGAAAGATTGCTGCCTTGCGAGTTTATTGTCAGCTTACCACTTTCAACCTTAATACTCCCGACATTGCTTCCGTCTTTGTAAAAGTTTACAATTCCACCATCTGACCCATTCCGATTCAAATATAAAGGGCTTGTTCCTGTGCCTGACAGTGCCAAAAATTTAGCAACGCCATTCTCAAACCAAAATCCGTCAGTGCTTATGCTTCCATATGCAGACTTAGAAATGCCCACGTTGCCGCTGCTGTCGATAACTACTTTAGCGTCAGCCGAAAGGCTTGCTTGGGCGTTGGGGTCATAAGCAAACACAAGTTTGTTTTCAGAGCCATCAACACCGATACCCCAATAATTTCCTCCGGTAGTGCCGCCAGTACCATAATCCTTGCTAAAACAAATCTGATGGTCAGTAGTTGTGCCGTTTGCATCTAGCACAATCATTCCATCACTGTCATTTTTGGTTATATGTAGCATCTTCTGGGGGGCTGATTCGCCAATGCCCACGAAGCCGCTTTGATTCAGTGTCATCACGTTAGTAGCTGGTTCACCATTACTATCGACTGCGCCGAAGCCAATTGAAATGCGTTGATTCGCACCGCCTCCGTTATTCAAACTCGTAATGACATTACGTCCAGAGCTTATAGAGTGGTAGCCAAACTGAAAGCCTAGCGCAGTAGTTGAACCACCAACCTTTAGTGTGCCTTCGTTGTAATTGTTTCCAGAACCTGCGGTTTGAAAAACTTGGACGGTTTCATCTGGAGTGCTAGTGCCAATGCCTACGTCACCTGTTGTATTCAGACCGCCAGTGACATCCACGCCTGTGGCGGTGGTTTCAAACTTTTTTACGGCATTATAATAAAGCTCAACACCTTCAGTGCTTTTAAATATAGCCATAGTGTCCGAAGCACTACCGCCACCTTTGATGTTAATATTACTATTGTTTGTTTGAAGGTTTAGTGGCCCTGTTCCATTGTCATAAACAATGCTTGCAGACCCATCGTGATAAATCTGAAAGTCATTGCCAGCACCGAAGATAGCCTTGTCGTTGTCGCCGAATGTCAGGTCAGAAGACAACGCAACAACCCCAGTACCATTCGGGTCTAGGGTAATATCACCGTTGGTGTCGGTGCTTGAGATGGTGTTACCATCCATCTTTAAGTTATCAACCGCCAGCGCATTGATGGCCTCAGTGCCGTCAGCAAAGTCCTTTAGATGGCTCATCTGTTCGCGGATAGCGTTGTTGACGTTTGACGGCAACATTCCTTCCGCCACAGAAATTCCACCTACATCCAGATTCCCAGATGCGGTTGAATCATAATCTACCAGTTTATCTTTTGCCATTATCTTCTCCTAAAGGGCGACTACCCATTTATAGCATAAATCTAGCGCACGCGCACCGCACGGCCATCAGATGTCTTGGCAAACGTCACAGGGTTGCCCTGTCGATCCGTCACAGTCTCATATCCGACGATGTTGCCGCCAGCTTGTGCGGAGCTGATGGGTGAAGGCACCTGTTGAGATAACAGGCCACCTGCTGCTGGTGAGCGCATAGCTGCACTAGCTCCTTGCATTATGCCCGGTATGTCGCGCCCACCTTTTCTTGTGCCAGCCAAGATAGCCTGACCTAATGGAGAGTAAACAGCGCCTGTTCCGCCTGCCACTAATCCTGTTGTGACAGGGTCTAAAAAAGCACCGCTGCCAAGCGTACCCATTGTAAGCGCCAAACGACCTGCTGTTCCGCTGTCAGGAACTTTTGTGCCTATAACGTCTGCGCCAGTTTCTGCAAGCTGTTGCATACGCCCCTCGCCCTTGGCAAGCACAGAAGGTGATCGCCGCGACTGCGCGTAAACTTTTTCTAGCAATTTTGCAGGGGTGACTTCACCGGCCATACCCTTTGAAGCGGCGGCCATTTGCATAGGCTTGAACCTAGAATATGCCGTGTCAATATTAGCGAGCTTTCCAGCTTTGTCAGGATTAAACTTGCCAAGCGTCGTCGTCAGCTCCTCAGCCGCATCACTTAACGCCTCGCCTAGCTCACGCTGATAGGCGTCTTGTGAAGTCATAAATTTATATGCCCTCTGGCGCAACGCGCTCTGCGCTTCTTTAAAGGCAGAGCCGGTGAGCCTTCCATCCTTTACCCTGTCGCCAAGCTCCTTCATTATTATTCTGGAATACAATCCAGCTTCTTGCTTGGGCAAGGTTGCGGCAACGTCAGGTATCTGGGTAATTATCTGATTTGGAGACGGTATGTTGACGTCGCTTAAAACGTCGTCGTATGCCTTGCTAATTATGTTTTGAGCTTGGATATAAGCGTCACGACCCTTTACACCCTTCGGCAGTTTTTCTCCGAGTGGGGCTAGAGCCTCATCGTATGAGGCTCTTTCAAATCCAGTAACGGCTCGACGGCGTGCGCCACCAATCAAAAAGTCAAGAACCGGAAGACCAGCCAAACGTTCTTCAACGCCACCAGTTATACCGCCAAACTTTTGCCCGACTGTCAGCGGAACGCCCTTCTTTATAAGCTCTGCTGCACCAGCGGTAACAGCGGGTGCAGCTTTTTGCAGACCCGCACCAAGCCCACCGGCTATTGCCATTGATGCTGGCACATCGCTCATTTCTTCTGCCGCGCCAGCGCCGTATAAGGCGCTCGCACCAGCCGCCTGAGCTGGCTTGCCTGTTAGAGTTTTTGGCGCTTTTTGCGCTCCCCTTGTCACAGCCTGTCCAACAAGATCAGCGAATGGCTCGTTTAGTTTGGTTGCGCCTTTTGCGACACCTTTGCCAACAAGACCAGCCACACCCATCGGCATAGCTACAGAAGACGCAATCTCTGAGCCGTAAGCTGTCTTCGGATACTCTGTGCGAAACTGGTCAAGCTCTTTGCGAACTTGATCCCGCGCCTGCTTGTATGTTTGGTCGCCTAATATGCTTCTAATAAATCCCTCAGCCTCGTCAGCCGTTCCAAACGTAATGCCCTGACCGATTGACCGGGCAAGGCCAGTGGCGAACTCTATCGGGTCAAACCCGCCGACTGATGGCGTTTTGGTTTTTGCGACGTTGGAAGATAGTGCCGCTATTTCATCTTGCGTTGCTTCACGAATACCCATATCAATCCACCGCCAATACTTTTCCATCAGGAGTTTTGTAATAAGACACGCCGCCAGTTCTTTCCATAAACACCGAGCCCTTTGGCAGTTGGTCGATTTCAGATGGCTTCATCTTTTTTTGCATGTAGTCAAAAGCCCCGCCGGACTGAGCCTTCATGCTTTCAATCGCTGTTTTCCTTGCAATTCTTTTTTGCTCTATTGTGGCTGCGCTTTCACCCGGCTGCGGAAAGTATTTTAAGTCTTCGTTTTTAAATTCCGTTTCAGATATGGCTGCTCCTGATTCCTTGCGAAGCACCGCCGTAATAAAGTTTAGCTTCGCGGCTAGGTATTGTTGGCCGTTATCTGACAGCGCCGAAGCCCTGAGCGCAAGAGGTAAGTTGCTTGCGGCGAAGTCTCTCATGTTAGCTGGGTCATAGCCTCCGGCGGTAACATTTTCAAAGGTTGCGGTGGCTTCGAGCATCCTGTTGGTGAAGGCTCCGGCCAGTTTTTCGTCGTTATTAAACGTAGGCGCTTTTTCCCCAATTACCTTCTCTCCCGCTTTAAGCCCTTTTGGGACAGGAAAACCTGACAAATCCATACCCGGAACGGTCACCGTTGTAATGGTTCCATCTGGGGCAGTTCTGGTCTCTGGCTTTGGTTGAGACAGGCGTTGCCAAGACATATTGTACGTCGCTTTTTCAGTCGGGGTGGCTGTGCCGTCAGCGACTTTTTGGCCTAGAGTTAAGACGTTGTTGCTGTCCTGTGCTGCTAAGCTGGTGCCGCTAAAGGCTTGCCCACCTTTGGCACGCTCAGTCTGTATTTTAGCCTGCGTCAAAAGTTCTTTTAATTGCGCCGCCTTCTGAGCTGCAATGCGATCCTCAGCGGCCTGATAACCACCCATAGCGCCAGCGCCCATACGCCCCAGAACCTGACCGAGCGAAACCGGACGGTCTTGGTAGCCTGAAGCCTCAGCGCCTGCAATAGCCGCGCCAAGGAGCGCCTGTGTCTGAGGTTGGGCGAACCGCTGGCCAAATGTAGTCGCCGCTGGTGCGCCGCCGCCCTGAGGCATTGTAGGCGCACTAGGCTGAGGCATGCCACCTGCGCCACCAGTTGGCAGGGCGACCTGACCGGCACCCGGTGTCAACTTTGACATAGCCGCACGGTTGGCGATTGCCTGCATCATAGGTGACAGCTTAGGCGCGGTCGGCATAGCGCTTGGCGGTGTTGGGCGCCGCAAAGCCATAGGCGCTGGCACTGGCCCGCGAGCGCCTTGGACTTGATACGGCCTTTGTATATTAGCCATAGGCGTCGGAGCCGCCTGCTGCTGCTCCCGCAACAACCGTAAAAATGTTTCTGTGCCTACGCTCATGCCCTAACCCCTAACCTATAAAATTCCAAATGCCTTGCCAACTCCAGCCAAGCCACTCAAGCCGCTAAGGAAGTCGCCAGTCGCATTGCGGAAAACCGGCTGCGTGCTTTGCCCGCCAACCGTACCACCTTGGACGGTTGCCATATAGTTTGCCAAAGACATAAGTGGCTGCTGCTGCTCCATATTGAAGCGGTCGATATCAGCCTGAAGCTCGGCCTGTGATTGGCCTTCTCTAGCAGCTCCGACGGCACCCAATTTTGCCAAGTCAGCGTAATCAAGTTCTGCCATACCGGGGGCTGCTGCTGCTGCACCAAGGCGTCTTTGTATATCTGCCGCACTAAGTTGACCAAGTGCGCCCATACCGCGAAGCTGGCTACCGTACTGAGCCTCTTGGAGTGAGGCGAGGTTTTGTTGAGCCGCAAGCTGATTTGCTCTTTCTGATGCGTAATCACGATAGGCGATATCACTAGCCACACGACCCATAGCGTCGGCTGCGGCTTTCTGGCCGTACCCACTGCCGTAACGGCCAGCGCCACTCTGCATAGCCTGCATACGCTCCTCGACAGGGTCTAGTGCGCGTTCAATCGCACCGCTAAGACCGGGTGAGCCGCCAAGGAAGTCGCCGCGAGCCGTCTGGCGCATCATGCCGATTGATTCACCGAGGTTAGCGCCACCGGCTAACCCTTGCGCGTATGGCATTGCTAGGTTTTGCAATCCGCCTGCCATCGCCTGACCTGTTAACGACTGCGCCCCAGACACAAGTGGGGAGCCGCCTAAGGCGCGTTGGCGCGTCGCGGCGAGAGCCATTTCAGATTCAGGGGCAAATCCAACCGTGGTTGGGCCTCTGTAATATTCAGGCTGCTGGCCATACAATTCTTTGGCCTCAGACAATCCGTACTCTAGGAATGGCTGCGCGTATTCTGGCGCAGCAGTGGTCTGGGTAATTGTTCTGGTGCTTCCGCCGCCGCCTTTACTCATCTTACAGTTCCTTTGTCAAAATCACCGACGTCGCGGTGTAATCTTTCAGTTGTCTCTGCCAGCCCTTTCGGCCATTGATCTCCATAGCGTCGCAGCCCTGAGCCTTAGCCCAAACTGCAATAGACTTCTCAGCCTCGACCAGCTCATCTAAGTCACCGCCTGCAAGCCAAATGCGGCACACGGTTAAGCTGGGGTAGTCAACAACTTCGGTTATAATACACGACTTTTCCAGCGGATGTAACTGTGCCTCACCGACCGCGCAGGCTTGGTAAACATCGTCGAGTGAGTGCGTGCCGCCAGAATATTCAAGCGCATCCGCAATGTACTTGCGGTTTTTCTCAAACTTCTCTTTCAGCCTGTCTTCAGCCGATAATAAGGTAGGCAACATTTACATTGTGTCCGTGGTTCTTATGCTCAATTATCATAGACCCATTGGTGCTAGTGCTTTTTACAAATGGGTCACTGTGTTCTAAAGTCTCGTTGTATCCGGTAAAAAATACAATGCTCTGCACTCCATATCTAGGGTCGCTAACGGTTGTAGTGGTCGTGCCGCTTATCAGAGTAGTGTAACCAACGCTATTTAGTCCACCGTCAACGGTTCTGTTTAGCACCTCTGCAACTTCTCGTGTCGTAGCCGTGATAGGGTTTAATGTGCGAAGGTTAGTATTGCGCTGCTCAACGGTCATCGACGGCCAACCTTTCTAGCCTCAATATCTATGCCGTGAGCAAAAGACCAGTCCCCGCTAATAGTCATTTTTACGCGGTGATATCTGTCGGCAGCCCGAAACGGCACAAAGCCATCTGCGTTTGTGCTGCCGCCCGCTTGAAATGTTACCGTGTCTGTTGGGGTTCCCCTCAGACCAACAGACATCTCGACAGTGCCGCCCTCGTGATGTGGGTATATCCTTGTAACAATACTGTGCTGACCCATACTTACAGCAGCCTCACCAGTAGTAATTGTGCCTGTGAGGGGTGAACCTGTGAACGTGTGAATCTTGTCCCCAAATGCACCGCCAAACAAATACTGACCGCCCTTGTAAAGCGCACTATCCATAGACGCAGGCAGCGTCTCAATCGAAGTTGAGATTGTGTCCAATCCCTCCAGCGTGTATCCGGCTGTAAATAATGGCGACAGCAAGTCTGCCGCAATCTCTGCAATAGACCACTTCCGCAAGAAATAGTTGTAAATAAGGAGCTTGTCAGGTCGCCCATTTGTTGAGTTTATAGACACATATGACCAGATTGCCAGTTTGCTCTGTGGGTCAGTTGTGGCCGTCATTAAATGCTTGTAAGAACTGTCGTGATCTAACTGGAAAAAGGCGTCAATTTTTTCTGCGCCAATCGCTGTAGACTGCTGACCGTCGAACATCATAAAACCGTCGTCGGCAAGGTAGAACACGTTATGCCCGACGTTACAGACTGAGCCAGCAATCTTACAGCCCCTAGCAGTCTCAACTTTATCAAACTGCCAGATCAGAGGCGGGCCTGTGTATGTGGCGCGAACAATGGCTCGCTCCATCAATACCGTCGCATATTCTCCGCCGACCAGTCCGGTGATTGCGCCGCAATCCATCGTGTCCTGAAAATCGCTTTGATCTGACCCGACTGTCCAAGAGGTTATGTTGTCAAATCCAGACCACTGGCAGCGCCAAGGCACCCTGCCTGAGCCGCTGTCTACGTTTGCAGTCCAGACAAACTCACGCACAACCGCAATGAAGTCTGCCTTTGGCGCAGAGGCTGATAGGTCGCTATATATTGCGTCAGTGCCTGTGTGAAACTTTTGTATGCTCTCACCAATACCGCCTGCGGCAATAACATAGTCGCCGTAATTCACAAACCGCCAACGCTCGCCAATGCTGGCATCAAGCGTGTACCCGCCAACTTTGCTGATGTCGGTTAGTGAGCTGTCAGTCGTGTCAAACTCGTACAGCTTTGTGCTGTCGCCCGCAAATATTGAGCCACTGCCGTCCGACGCTTTAACAGAGTAAATGCCGAGGATCGTGCCTGTGGCCGCGCCGGAGTAAGGCTCAAAGCTGTTCAGGCTGCGATAGCCAGACGATGCAGGCACCACGTTTGTCGCTTCGACAACACCAGCGTTTGAAAAGTCAGGCTGGTCTGGTAGCCATTCGCCAAAGTTAATCATTGCCCTAACCACACTCCAGTTGAACCTGCCTGATCTGACCATATCGCTGCGGCGTCAACCGCGTCAACCCAAGTTGCGGCAGTGTCTGACACGTCAGACCATTCCTCGCCCAGTATCTTACCACTAACTGTTGTCGAGGTGGCAATGCTTGGATTTGCCGCCATAACAAATGTGCCGGTTGGGTACCCAGACGCCAACACAGATGTGTCTGCCTGCCCTAGCACGGAAAGCACCGCGTTATAACTGCCGGTAATAGTAACCGCCGCAGTCTCTGATGCGTCTACCTTGCGTAACCTAGTCAAGATAGTTGCCTCTGTAATGGCGACGCTTACCGCCGCCGACACTTGTCGTATAAATGTTATGGTGGCGTCAACTGCCGCTGCACCTGTCACGGACGCGGCGAAAGCCAGAATCCTGCTGGCGCTTGCAGAAGATGACGCTGACAAAGATACAGCCGCGACTATTGTGCGTATCTTTGTCAACGATGAATTTGCTGTCGCGGCTACACTGGCACTAGCAGTCGCCAAGGTAAAGTCGAGCGCGTCTAGCTGCTCAAGATTACCAAATTGGTCAAGACTGTCTAGGCTTCCCCAGCTATCTAGTTCCTCTAGCGTAGCCATCAGCTACACCTAAGCCGCAGTTACGTCTAGGTCGCCAATAGCAATTTTCAGGATGTCACCAACGTCAATTGTCTTTGCGGTTGTGAACGATCCGTGAATTAAAAGATTGCCGCTGGTTAGCGCGTCAAAAATGCCAAAATGCGAAATTGACCCCCAAGAAGAACCAGTCGCAGGATTAAACTCAATTGCGCCGCTGTTACTTGTTGTGCCTGAGGCCGCCACGCTGAATGTGGCGCTCTCACGCGCATAGTTATTGCCGGTCAACTCAGTGCCGCTGTTGTCGTCGTTAAACGATCCAGTGGACAGCCCGACGTAGACAGTGGTCGGCATTGTGTATGCGCCGGTTCCAAGGATGTGGTCGAGAATTTCGTTCTCAAGATAGTCACTCATTGCAGACATAATTTAAGTCCCCGCTGCTTGCGATTGCCGTTGATAAATGCTGCTGATTTGCAGCGAGCCTGTGCCGTAATGGGCGCGTTGATTGTCTACTTTTATTTGTGCCAAAGCCTTATCAAAGCGAGCCATATATTGAGCCGCCCTAGTCTCATCAAGAAGGTAGGCATAGGCCTCAGCGAGTGAGCCATAAAGATAAGCGTCTGGCGACCGGCTCAAGATTGTGTTTGTGAGGTTTGACGCAGACAACGCCTCAATTGAGCCGATATAGACAATCTCCATTTCGTATGTGGCGTCAGGCACAGGGCGAAGTTTTATTTCATCGCCCACAATGCTGTAGCCTTTTGGCTTACCGCCACCCTCTGATGCGTATTGCTCATCCAGCGCGACAGGGCTGTAATATCTCAAAACAGTCAGCGGCGCGGTGTTTAGCTTTACCTCTCTGACCTCTCTTAGGTCAGTTGGCAAGCTCAGATATTCGTTGCCCGACACAGTGTTTGCAGTCGCCCGCTTTTCCTGACTGCGTGTCTCCAGCTCGCGGCTCATAGTGGCCTCAGCCAGCGCAATAAAGTCAGGGATTTGTGCGGTCAGGTCAGACCGGGCCAAGAAATTGGCTATGGATGTCTGCAAATCTGTATAGGTCGCAATTGCCATTAGATGTTACCGCCGCCTGTCCTGAAGTCTCGGTTCTCGCTATTATTCAGCCAAGCCTTCCAGCCCTTTGGATTTTGGGCAGGCGGGCCTAGTGTCTCTAGCAGGTGATTATACACGACATTTGGTATTTCCGCCACATGCTGTATATGCCGCTGCGTATTCACTGTTGCGTTGGCGCGGTAGTCGTTATTCATCTGCCGATTTAATTTAATCAATGTGTCAAACCTCTGGGTCGTCTCAATGACATCAGTGCCATCAGACTGCTGATCCATTACCACCTCTTTGGCGGTGTGAGGGTCTGTGTATAAAACTCGCTTCATGTCTTTTCCCTTATGAAAGAGAGGGGGCAGTTGCCCGCCCCCTCAGTTTTACTATGAACCGTTCAAGTCCATAATCATTGCGTGCGCCTTAGGCGCGGTAGGCTTCAATGCCCACTCTGACACCAAGTGGCTAGTTTTTGCATCGCCGTCCTGAGACAGTTCCTGCTCAAGGAAGTTACGTCCGTTGAGTGTGCAGATTGACACAAAGTTTGGATCAATCAAGAACACGCGGTCGTTCCCAAGCAGGCGAGATGGAACAGCTTGCACAGTACCGAAGTCAGTCAAGAAAACTGATGTCGAACCGACGTAGCTGACTTCCTTAGCGGCAGTCATGTTCACGTCGTTGCTGACCAAGTTGCCAGAGGCTGACAGGTCTGAGAAGTTTGCACGGTTTGTGGCCGAGGCAATCATCAGCTCAGGTGAGCCGCCGTCTGTCCAAGCGTCTTGCATGCCATCTTCGATGAGTGCAAGTGTTAACGCCCGGTCGTCTCCACCAGTGATCGCGTCAGTTCCGTCGCCTGTGGCGAAGGCACCGGCAGTCGCACCGACTGAGCCGTTTGTGATCCAGCAAGTCAAAGACGCTGACTTGCGTGGGTCTGTACCAGAGCGTGCAACGTCTGTGTCACCGATTGCTTTTTCGATGTCCCGGCGAAGCTCAAGTGCTTTTAACACTTTTTGGTAATTATGCTCACGCTCACGCCCGGCTGAATCAACAGCGTCGAGTGTGCCTGATGTAGCAAACACCTTCTTTGAGATCTGGTGGTAGTTACCAATCCGTGAAGTTGGTGTCGCCGCAGCAGTTGAAGTTGTGGCTCCTTCGTTGTGGTAGTTGGTAGCAGACGCGGCGGTCAGCTCCTGAACTTGCCATTCGACGAAAATGCCGTTTGATGTTTCTTTTTTCACATTGGAAAAAATTGGTGTTTCTGCCGGATCAATCCGGTAGATGATGTCAGCGAGTTGCTCTTTCTCACCAACAGCGTTTGTGGTCGTAAAAACAGCCATTGTTTTGTTCCTTCGGGTTACTTACCCATCAAAAATTGTACAGCAGCGTCAACGGTGCCAGCCTTTTCAAACTGTTCACGCGCCTTCCGCCTTGAACGATTAGCAACTTCGCGCTTGGTTGCCGGTTGCCCTGCCTTGGCCATCTTCGGTGCTTGGCGAGTGCGCTTTTTGGTTGTGGGTTTCTTTTCCATTAGATTGTCCCACTTCCACGCTTTGTACAAAAGCTCAATCGCGCGGGCATCGCTCGCGGATGAGATTTCTTCCTCGCTAAACCCGACACGCTTCTGTGCGTACTTAATGACTTCTTTCCGTTCAAACTCGCGGGTCTCGTCATTACGCCACTCAGGTATGCGCTCAAGCATTTCGACACGTTGGTTAGTGAGGTGATTCTTTAGGTTTGCCTCATGCTCCTGTGCCTGCTGTTGGGCAATTCTCTGACGCTCTGCTGCGACTTGGTAGGCTTGCTTTTGTTGCTTGTCCCACTCGGTCTTGGCAAAGAAAATGTCGTCAGTCGAATAGCCCTCATTCTTCAAGGCTGACCAGTCAGGTTCCTCAGTGAGGTTTGTCTGCTGGAGTTGGGCTTGCAGTAACTCAAGTTGCTGCGCGTAAGCGTCTCGGAGCTGTTTTGTTTCGGCTGCCTCAGCAGCAAATGCCTTGCGTTGCTCGGCCAGTTCCATTGATCGCTTAGTAAATGCCTCCTGACGTTGGTAACCCTTGAGAGCTTCTTCAAGGTTAACTTCCACTTCCTTGCCGTCCACCTTTACGGTGTACAGCTTCTCAGTGGGTTCCTCGTCGTAGTCCTCGTCGTCATCATCGCCTTCGTAGGCATCTTCGCCGTCATCAGCCTCATCGTCATAGTCGTCATCCTCGGGGGCGTCCTGCGCCTGATCTTCGGATGAGACTTGCGCCTCGGCTTCGGGCTGTTGAGGCTGTTCTTCAGCCTCGTTTCGCTCATCTGTAACGGTGTCCTCAGTGGGAGTGTTCAGAAGGCTAATTGCGTCATTCATTGAAATTGTGTCGGTTCCGTTTGGAGTATCGACCATAATATATCTACCTTATCTCTTGTTAAAAGTGGAGCGCCTCTTGACTTCGTCAATTTGCGATTGCGCCATCTTACCATCCGATATCACCGTTTGAAAATACCCTTTTAGGGCTTCAAGGTTCTGGCTCAATTGGTAAATTCGCTCTCGGTCTTCGGCCTCACCTATGCCGCTTGACTTCCAAGCCTGAACAAACTGGCTCTCCAGATAGTCAAACGCCTCGGTTAACAATTCATTCCTAAGCAGTGCCTCAGCCTTCTCAGCCCGCAGCACCGCCTCCCTCGCCTTACCTTCGTTCATTTTTTTCCTAACTTAGTAATGTGTATCCGTCTGTCGGATATGGCCGCTTAAAGTATTCTGGCCGGTATGCGCTCTGCTGCCTAAACGCAGTGTTTGCCGCAGCAAAATCTGAAGGCGAACCAAAGCCCGCGCCGTACCGCTGCTGGAACTGAGGCAGATTAGTTGGAGCCTCATCGAGCAAGCCCATACGCGCATACCCGCCCGGCTGAAACGGAACTTGTGGCAGGCTAGGCTGGTCGCCCATAGAAGACCTTGTGTCTAGGCGGCAGGCCTGCATGTCCTCGTCGAACATATAGCCCTCGTCGCATTGGCCGGTCGCTGGGTCTACTGGCTTGACTGGTGGGCGGTCATCGTATCCGTCACCGCCTGCGATAGGGTCAGAATACCCTGTCGCTTCATTGCCTTCGATTGGGTTGCCGGAATAAACCAGCCCACCAAAACCAAATGGGTCAGGGCCGAAAGCGCCTTGGATATTACCAGCTCTATCAAAAGCTGGCGCGTATCCTTTTTGAAGGCCTGACCTTATGTTTGATAAATTAAAATTCGCCATAACACCGAGCAAACCCGGCAAACTTTCAGCCCTAGCTATTCTGTCATCAAGTTGACCGAAGGCTTTATCAAGCTCTAGTCCAGAAACATTATAACCAAGCCCCGCGCCCATCTGGTTAAAACCTTGCCCAAAAGAAGCCGCCAAAGCGTCAGAGGCTTCGCTTCCAAAATCAAAACCTCTGGCAGCCTCAATATCTTGAGATGATGGGTCTGGAGCGCCATAATCTTTTTCTGCGGCTCTGCCGATTGTATCGTAACCACCGCCAGAAGGGCCGACTTGGGCGCCAGTTGAATGAGCTAAATCAACGTACAAGTCATAGCGTAAGCCCCCAC
>UEXM01001470.1_pt1 | contig 19818 bp, 23 predicted proteins | sample 1796661 | NCBI WGS metagenome assembly UEXM01 (sample SAMEA4772469, study PRJEB27181) | metagenome | reverse complement strand
CTCAAATTGCTGTCAATGTAGGAGCGAAGAGTGCCATCAGCGAAAAGATTGTCAAACATGAGTGCCTTGCGTTGATACAGATAGTATGGCATAAAAAAAGCACCCCGTCAAGGGTGCTGAACCAGTTCATTAACTGTCACAGGGGGGCTTGTCAATTGGGGTCAATTTGTCCCACCATTGCGGATAGATCACTAGATTACTTGGACCAACTGTCAATGTAATATACTTTCCACCAACATCATCAATGAAGTTTACTACACCATCGTGTTCAAAACCATTAGAAGTGTAAAGAAACCGTTGTCCCTTTACAAAATCACTAATCTTCATAGACTAAACATTCAGGTTCGGAGGGATTTTGATCACAGAAGAGTTCTAGATATGTGGGATCGTGATGATCACCTGCCTCAATCTCTTTCTTGTGATGTTCTGCATACTCTTCTAGTTCATGCAGTTCAACTTCAATGTGACGACGTTGATTAGGTGAAATCATTGGATTATCAAGGATTTCTTTGTCTTTAGCAATATGAGATTCTATGTTCTCCATATTTTTTTAGTAATAGTGAGATTAAATTTATGTATTATTTATCTGAGGTTTGCTCAGATTGTAGACATTTTACCATAAGATGAGTGAAACGTTCCATTTTGTCGTGATGTACTGACGCTGGATGTTCCTTAAGTGCTTGCCGCAATGCGTTGAGTTCCTCTAATTCAGTGGGAGTTAATGTAGTACAGCGATCTGCTGGTAAGAATGACATGTCTGGATTTGTTTATGTTAGTATCCTAACATATCTAGGTCAGTTAGATTAGTATTTTAATAATGATTTAATGTTTGGACCACATTTACTTAAATTGTGTATACACTGAATAACGTATGCCTTTGGTTACTGGAAGTGTTTCATGTGGGAACATAAATGCTGATGGAAATATAACACAGCCACCAACAGATGACTCAGTTTTTTCTCTATTAAAGAATTGCAATTCACCACCTTCACAGTCATCATTAAGATAAATCATTGCTGTGATAGAATTACCACTGGGTTCATGATGAATTGGACAATAATGTTCCATAGTGGTTCTAACTAAAGTATATCCAACATCTACATTGAAAGATGCTGCTCTAGGATAATCTTTAGCATACAAATACATCAACTCAGAAAATTTATCCATCAAAAGATCATCAATTGCTCCAGGTTTAATGGGAATAACATCACATACTTTAATATCATTCTCTTCTACTGTCTGCCATTGATCATGTCTATACATACCGACGATTTCTTGGCATTCTTCAGCAGTGAGAAGATTCTTAAATTGCCTGATGTAATCTTGAGTTACCCTGTCAATAAAACTCCGATCTCTAAATTCTAATGGTTCTACTTGTGGTTTATCTAGATCAACAATTTTCATCTTGCTTTACTAATTCTTCTAAATTTTGTAACAACATTTGCTGAATCTCCTCCTCCGGCATGTTATTGAGGAAACTCCAGTTAGGATCATTCTTATCCCAATCAATGGTGATCTGACGAGTGTCCTCATCATAATCAATTTTAAGACTATCTTCCATTAGCACTCCTCCTTTTTAAATTGTTTACGGCACTCCTTAAGTACCTTGAGTTCTTCTTTGATAGTTTTGTAGGCATCTTCAGCAGATAGTTTTCTTCCCATCTCTAGAGCGATTGTTAGTTCAACTCTAGTTCCAAAGTGTTTAAGTGCCTCCTCAAAACAATTTAGGTCTTCATACATTGGTATCATCCTTTGTAACTATATTATATTGCACTGGATGAATGTTGTCAACAGCTCTCCTTAGATCGGAAACATATTTCTCTAACGATTCAACCCTTGCCTCTAAGTCTGAGATTTGATCTTGATACATTTGATTATATTCTGATTGAAGTGCTAATTCACTTTGTCTCTGCTCGTAGTCATCCATTAGTCGCAACCTAAAACTTTCTTTCTATATTCCATAGAATCAACATTATCTATATTGAATGAGAACGTCAACCTTTGCTCAGTTCTATTAGTCTTATCCTTTACTTTTACACAATGATGTACGTGTGGTGGAAATAGTACAACATCACCATCATTAAACTCTCCATTGTATACTTCTTCATAATACTTTCTCAACGGACTGTTGGAAACATTCAACAAACCCTGAGATCTAAGAGAATATTCAGTCTTTACAAATGAGAACTGATTATTAAAGCAATTCTTTGCAAAGTAAACGCCAGACCAGACTGGTGCAGAACCATGCTCAGGTAAATGATGATGTGTTTCTTGTCCTTGATCAGTATAATATGCATTATACCAGAATGCATGAAACATAAGATTTGAACTTAAATTATATAACTTGTGTACCTTCTTAATGTGGAAAAGTAAATCTTTTTCAAGTTGGTTTACTACATCCATGGGAGCATAAGGGTCATCCTCTTCTACCTGAGGGAATGATGTATTAACACCACACTGCCATCCAATAGGTTGGCGTTCATCCTTCTCCCAGTTCCCCCATTTGTCCACATATTCATCATGCTTTTCAAACTTAAATTTGATTACTGGTGTTGCAAATAGATTGATAATTTCAGTATTGTTTCTCATTGTCCACTATTTTCGTTTTTGGTAAGTCTAATGTTAAATGAGAATGTTAGTCTCTGATCTTCAGCATTTCTCTCATCTACTTGCACAGCATGATGCAAATATGGAGGGAACAAAACTAAATCACCATCACCAAACATAGTTGGATAAAACTCATCATAATATGATCTCATCTTGGTTGATTGATAATCAAACCATTGTTGAGACCTATGTGAATATTCTGTTCTTACAAAAGTAAATGATCCAGGGAAACAATTTTTGGCAAAGTATACACCAGACCATAAGGGATCTTCACCCCTTTGCGACAAATGATTATGTGGTTCTTGACCTTGCTTAGTATAATAAGCATTATACCAGAAACATTGATACTCTAAGTTAGTAGGCATACCTCTATCATTGTTGACCTTCTTAACCTGAAACATAATATCATTCTTCAGGTTATTTACAATCTCCTCACTTACATAAGGATCATCTGGTCTAATATCAGGAAACGATGTGTTTAATGAAACATGCCATGCTTTTGGTTTTCTATCAATTTCCCCCCAGTTATCAAACTTATTCACATAATTATCATGACATTCAAACCTAGTTTGAATGACAGGAGTGGGAAATAGTGATAATGTGTTTACTCTCATAGTGTCTCCATTGACCATACTTTATTTAATTTGTCCTTACGCATCTTCTTATTGCATACAAAGGACGTGTTAGAAGTTGATAACTCTTTATATTGCCTACAAGATATATTTGCAGATACAATAATTCTATCAGTGTCATCATCAACAGGATCTGCGCCATGCAATGCCCATGGTGGGAACACAATGATATCACCTGTATGTTGTGTATCAGGATAATATCTCTCCCCTTTAACCATAAAGTAAAAGCACTTTTGATCTTGTGGAGTTCTCACAAAATGAACCCATGATAGCAACTCATCCCCACTAAAATGTGTGTGAGTATCATGAAATCCACCCAATGATTTATTATATATCTGACACCACTTGATTACATTAACAACAGTTCTATCTAGTAGACCAAGATGATCTAAAATTTCTCTCACTCTATCATTATAATAATCCTCCACGTTGGGAGTGAAGTGAGCGTTTAATGAATAATCAAATGATGAATAGATTGGCACAGGAGAGTTCTTATGCGGAAATAGAAATTTATCAGATTTAATAGTCTGACATAGTTCTCCTATGAGAGGATCATTTAGTTTATTGTTAAACGTATGAATGATCACAGCTTTCCACTAACAATACCAGAATTTACCACACGAGTATACTTTTGGAGCGTACCATCTTGCAGACATTTAAGATGCCATCGTGAAGTTTTAATCACACCTTCTTCAGTAGCACCAGTGAGAAAATTAGCACCCAAAGGATTTTTTAGGATGCTAGTATACAATCCGAAACGACTCTTCTTGATGTAGAAAGCATCATCGTACCACACAACACCATCGGGGATGCTCTTTTCAACGGTGTTATTGTGTCCTAATGTGCTTTGTAAGGACGGGTGAATCATGTTAATTTCTTGGTTCGGTTGATTTGATAGTTGATTTTCTTCTGTCAACTTTATACCTCTCTATGTGTGTGTTCATGTGACCTTCGCACTGGAAATAACAATTTTTATTGTTGCCCTCAGTATCCTTGTAACAGAGATGGTAAGGAAATACTTTATGAAATCCTCCTTCAGTACAACGAGCGGGTTCAATTACAGGTCCACGTTGCTTCTTAGGGCGTCCTGGTTTGCTTTTGGTAGTATCACCATCGGCGGCGATAGTGTTGCCCTTACGATTACGAATTGCCATCAGTTAGTTACTTTACGAAGAGTAAATGTGCCGTCATTGTTGTTGATCCATTCTACTGTTGTTCCTGGTTCCCAACCAGTTGAGTGAATTAGATCATCTGAGAGGTTAAGAATTGCGTCACCGTTGTCATCATAGTCAACAGTAAGTGTTGCAATTGTATCAGTCATTAGTCGCTTGCTCTCCATGTTGGTGGTGATTTTAATCTTAAATTCTGGAATTCTTCTACCAGTGTCAAGATTTTGTATGATGTTTGTTCCGCCCTACTTTCACTCCAGCTTTCCTGTTGGTAGACTTCATGTAATTCTTTTGAAATGGCATTAATTACTGTGTTGTAGTTCCTCATTTAGTGGACATAACTATGACTAATTATAACACTTTTTTACACCCAGAGGTGCATTACTAATATTCTCTTAATACCTTTAGTAACACGCAAACCACAATGAGGATAGTTGAATGAAGATGGAAACATTAAAGTTTTACCTGCCAATGGTGTGATTACACGATCAATAAATTGAGTCTCTCCCGATTCAAAATCATCATTAAGGTAAGTTATAGTAGATAGCATCCTGTGCATGTTATTTTCAGATCTTTCATCAGAATGCCATGAGAAATAATGATCGTTATCTTTATACTCTGCTATCTTAGCATCAAATTTATAACCACGACTGAGTTGACGATGAAACTCTTGAGCAACCAGTGGATAAAGTTTTTTGGTATATGTTTGAATAAGTTTAGATGTATCAGGATGAGAAGGTAACCAAATAACATTACGAGAACTAAACTTCGTCTGTTCTTTCTGATTGCACTGATAGTTGGAATATAATTCTAACTCTTCCTTGGTCCAAACATAATCATACAATATCATTCTTCTGTTTTCTGATTTTCTCTACTCTACGCCTCATCATCCACATGTCAAATTTAATTCTTGGATACATACGAGCGATTAGAAACCAGCGTCTAATGTTTACCCAACTTTCTTTGAAAATTAAATCAAAGTAAGGACTAGCAGTCGGGTCGGTGTAAATTAAAAATACAAGAAATGCAAAGATTACTATGGAGAGTTCGTAGTATATCATTGCTCGCTCAATACCTCCAGGCACATGACATCAATATCTTTCTCGTTCTCATAGTCCAGGAACCACTCACCGAATTCTTCTACCAAGGCACGAGCATTCTCACTGTCTCCTGCCTCCAGGGCGGCACCAATAAGACCATCAATGTCGCAAAGAATGTTTTCTACTTGGTTGAGATCGCTCATGAGAGAAAAATGTAATTGATTGGGTGGGTGGAGTTAAACTCCAAAGGAAGATGTGAGATTTGAACTCACGGAGGTGTGACCCTCTCCAGTTTTCAAGACTGGTGCAATAAACCGCTCTGCCAACCTTCCAGCAAAAAAGGGTCCGAAGACCCCCAAATTATAGCACAGATCAGAAGTTGTACTTGACGCCCAATTTAGCTCCATAGCCACGGTCAACGTCTTCGTCACCAGATCCGATGAAGGAAACTTCACCATAAGCACCGAGTGCTTCAGTCAGACCGATACCCAGACCGGCTTTGCCTGAGGGAACGGTGTCGGTTTCACCACCGTCAGGAGATACCAGACTTGCACCACCTTGAACATAGTATGAAGCAGATTCACCGAGTGCGCCTTCGTAGCCTACGTGAGCGTCTGTGGTCGTTCCGGCATAATTGCTGCCGCTCCAACCTGAGTTTGCTTCCACGTTGACGTAGGGTCCTGCCAGGGCAGCAGATGGAGCCACCAGTGCAGCGGTAGCGGCAAGAGTTGCGATTGCAGATTTGATCATTTAATTAATTCTCCTTAATTAGTTGTTTGTAATATGTCTTAACGTTTTATGCTAAGACGTTGTATTTATTGTATCAGAAAGTTTGTGGCATGTCAACCTTTTCGGTTTCCTCACCAACACTAGCGTCAAGTTTGTCATACAGTTCAATGAAAGAAGTTTTAGTTTCTTCATCAAAACGATTTACACAAACCTCAATAGACTTCATGCGTTTGTTGAAAATAGCGTAGGCACGGATGATGTGGACCAGGCGACGTGTTGAGATCACTTCATCAATGCCTCCGTCATTGAAGGTCTTACGAATAATATCTGCCCACTGAGCAAGTTTCTCACAGAACTCACGATCATCAAGACCGAGATCAAGAGAGATTCCCTCAAGAATACGCTGTTCAGTCTTAGGAGTAGGATATTCCTGCTCAAAGGTGAGAGCAAAACGCTCAAGGAATGCTTCATTCAATACATTAGTACCGATGAAACGACCATCATCACTACCTTTACCTTTAGTATTAGCAGTGGCAATGACATTGAAACCAGCGGAAGGTTTCACATAGTGTCCTGTTTTCTTCAGGAAGACACCTTTGCCTTCAAGAATTGATTGGAGACACATAATTTTATTGCTAGCAAGATCAATCTCATCCAACAACAAAATAGCACCACGCTCCAATGCTTCAATCACAGGACCATTATGCCAAACAGTGTTACCATTTACCAAACGGAAACCACCAATCAAGTCATCCTCATCAGTTTCAATTGTGAGGTTGACACGAATAAGTTCACGACCAAGTGTAGCACATGCCTGCTCAACACTGAATGTTTTACCATTACCAGACAAACCTGTGATAAACACAGGGTAGAAGATCTTAGAGTTGATGATCTTCTTCACATCAGTAAAGTTACCGAATGGGACAAAAGTATCGTCCTTAGCAGGAACGAGATTCTGAACTACAGACTCAGTAGTAGTAGCAACAGCAGGAGGAGCATTATAGGTTTGCTCAAGTTTTTCTTGAACAGAGAGGTTCCACTTACCATAAGAAACTTTGTACTTCTCAATACGTTTCATGATGGTAGGATAGGACACTCCAAACTCGCTCGCGGCAGAGCGAACAGCGTCACCGCCAAACTCATCACCATGATGAGTTGAGATGAATGCAGTCAGAGCGTTCATGTCAATGTTAATTTTACGAGGCATGTGCTTTGGTTGCGAACAATGTTAATATACAGTATTTGGGGGGTCATAGTCAAGACCCTGTGCCACTTTACAAACTGGTCAGGAGATCAGTGTGGCAAATGAAGAGAGGAGTTTCTTGTTTGTAGTTTTCTTCCTCAGATTGTCACGAAATGCTTTACGAACCTGAGCAACACTAGCATCATCAGCAACCTCAAATGTAGTTTCTACAGACATACCTGTACTAGCAATAGCATAGAAGGCATCATAACCTGTAGGTGTCATCTCTAATGACTTAAACTTACGCCAGTTCCTCATATCATTTTCAGGCATATCAATATACGAACGGATGTTATTGACGTAACGATAGAAGCGACTGAATTCAGAACCAGAACAAATACGGAATCCCAAAATGTTAACATCAGGGTTACGATCCTTCAGGTTTTGAAGCAGAATGGCGGTCAAAGATTCGTTATAGTCACCACCCCATGTAGAGAATTGTTTATATGTGCGACCAGTTTTACGATCACGTAATGTAGCACAACCATTACAGCGGCGGCGACCAAGATTATTTGCTCCATAAGGATAGTGATAATTGTAAGCAAGATCACAACCCTCACCATCAGTCAGAATAGCAACATTAACCTTCTGAAGGTTGTTGTCTTTCTTGAATTGAGGTACAATACTGTTAAGAGCAATAATACTTTCATTCAAAGGTGTTCCAGATAACCCGAGACCATGAGGACAATGATAAGCACAAGAGTGACGGAAAGAATAAGCACAACGGAAGATATTTAAACACTGTTCATCAAATTGCTTGGAATTAGTACGAGAACTAAGCAGATTCAACAGAGAAAAATTCTTAGAAATATCAAACGTACCTGCCTTCTGCTCTGCCTTCAGTTCAAAGTGCTCACAATCAGGATCAAGAATAGTAGGATACCATTCATTGGTGAAGGCATAGACTTCAAAAGGAATCTGTACTTTCTTACAGAACCATGTAAGATTGATCAGTTGCTTAACCGTATCCATCAATACATCAACCATAGAACCAGACCAATCCAGAATAAAGATCATACCATGATTCTTACCGTCAGGAAGCGTAGTTACTTTCTTGAACAGATCTTCATTGTACTTATAAGTATGAAGTGATTTGGTATCAAGAACACCAGTGCGTGATGTTGTCTGACGAGCATAAGCATCAGCAGACTTCTTACATTCAAACTCCTTTACAAGGTAGTTTACTTCTTTCTGAGCAGACTTCTTGTATGTATTATATGCATTGTCAACCTGCTCAAAAACATCACCCCAGTGCTTCAAACGTTCTGCATGAACATTATTGAAGTTTTTAGTAATATAGGGAGTCAGAACTTTAGAATCAATAACAATCTTATCAAGGTACAACTCAGGCAGTTCTACATACTCAGTCTGATTAGCATATTCAGACTGATTAGCAAGATCTTCAGCATTCTCATCAAAAGCACGTTGAGTCATAGACTCATTCTCATCGCAAGTATCAGCAGCACCATTGCTATAAGAAGGTGTGTCTAAATCGGCGCGATCACCATCCTCATCACTTTCTTCACTCTCAATTTGTCCCTGTTGATTCTCGTCCTCTCCCTGTTCTTCAGTATCACCCTGCTGTCCTTGTGGTTGAGGTGGCATAGGAGCAGGAGTCTGCTGCTTCTCCTGTTCTTTCAGGTAGTCAACAATATCTTCACAGATAGCAAGAACTTCTTCAAATGTCTCAGCATCACCTACACGAGCAACAAATTGCTGCTCAATGTCATTGGCGAAAGGAATCATAGCGAAAGCACCAACCTTGAAATGAAGGTTGATACGATCAATGAACGACAAATGCTCAGCGTTGATTTCTTGGATCTCAAAGAAGTCCTGATCATTCAGTTCTTCATATCCCTGATAGAAACTACGGGAGAGACCAGGAAACTTACGCTTCATAAGTTTCTCAATGCGAGCATCTTCAACAACATTCACAAAGTCTTTAGGAACATTGTTACGAACAGACTCACGCCAATCAATATCAGGAGTGTATAATGCATGTCCTACCTCATGCCCCACCAGCATATCGTATACAGTCGCTGACGCCTTATCCCAGACAGGTAAGGTCAGAACACGGCGAAGTGTGTCAAACGACGCTGTAGGCACCGTGCGATGCTCAACGATAAGGTTCTCGGTGGCGAGCAGTTTGGCAAGATTGCCTTTGATCTCCTGATTAATCATGCGTTCCTCTCAACTGACACAAGTATAAAGGGTGGACCCCATAGAGGAGACCACCCTGTGCCAGTTTGAAAACTGGTTTTGATTGATCAGAGCTTCATAATGAAGACGAGCGCATAATATGGTGGTGTTACGCTGAAGTTAACCGTATGTTGGTGAGTAGGATTATTAAGTGTAACACTTCCACTAAGTTGGAACATATGGTCGTGATTTTCGTTATTTACTCCCCAATCTCGCCCATCTCCACTCTTTCTATCAGGTGTCAGGTTGTTATCAGGAACACTTCCGGTGATTGCATGACCACCGGTCATGCCCTGAGTGGTACGTGCTTTGGTTCTGAAACTACCATCACCGTCTTTCTCACCATGTTCTTCACTACCCTGCTCATCTGAAAGATAGTAATCTTGATAAGAATGTTGGTGATCAGGCAAACCGGCAGTGATAGATGAGTGTCCATGGTTAATGCCATGGTTATGGTATGGTAGTTGTCCTGCCGTCAGTGCATGACCTAAAACATTACCCGACAAAGTATTAGTAATAGATGCTTTGATATTGTTATCTGTAGTTCCTACTGAGTAAGAAGTAGTACCACCACTAGTGTTTGTACTATAACTACTTCCTGCACCAACAATAAATCTATCTCTTAAATCAGGAGTCGTCACACTCGCCCCTTCCTTATTGACATATGTAGAACCGTTACAAATTGCCCAACCATTAGGAGTTCCTCCACCAGACCACATTGCGATAATACCAGATTGAACGCCATACTTGGTCACTAATTGTTCAGCGCCTGCACTAAGTTCTCCCGTATTATCTCCACCACTCCAACCAGCACCAGCTGACCAGTCTGCGTATGGGCTGCCATCAAAAACGAAGGCATTGCTTCCTGTGGTTTTGTTCCAATCATTAGGAGTAATACGAATGGAACCCATTCTACATCTCGCTAATCTACCATATGGAGCATCAAAGCTGTTAGTTTCATTGATATTATCATTATTATTTGGAGCATCCATGAAGAACCTAAAGTTCATTCCTGAAACATCATAAATCATGTATGCTGATTTTTCTCCTACTCCAGTGGACCAGTAGTGAGATCCATCATCATAATACTTAAGTTCAAGACCTCTATCTTTTGTATCATTAACAGTAAGAGCAGCACCGTCTACGCCGCCACCAAGTGTAATGATAGGATCTACAATTCTTGATACAGTAGAATTAACAGTGGTAGTTGTACCATTAACTACAAAATTACCATCAACATGAAGATTATTGTTGATTCTTGTAGTACCAGTTGAAGCACCAAAGTTTAAGTCAGTAGCACCAGTAAACGCATTTGTCGTCTGAGTGTTGAAATTAACTGTGCTAGGTGTAGTCATGAAGTTAGCAACATCTGCCGTCACAGTGGCATTGAATGTCTTAGAACCAGAAACTCCACTATCAAACTTACCAGAGAATTCAATATCACCCTTAATAACAAGTTTATCACTCATGAGTGTTGAAACAGAAGTTCCTCCTGATGTTCCAGCACCATTAGGAGCATTAGAAGCAGCAATGGTTAATGTTGTTGCACCAGTAGAGAAATTAACATCGGTAGAACTATTAGTATAGTTGAATGTAGAAGAGGAAGTGGTAAGATCACCACCATTGATTGCTACATCTCCGGTCACAGTTAAGTTGTTATCAAACAGAACATCGCCAGTGCCTACATGAAGTGAAGCAGTTGGAGTATCTTGGTTGATACCAAACTTACCAGTAACTTCATAAGGTTGCTCGGAAGTGACCGTTCCAGTTTGTGTAACAGATTCTTCAATAGAAGTTAAATGTCCAGTACCAACTAGACCAATATGTCTCCAACCAGCGTTAAGTAAATTACCTTGACCATTCTTAAGATCATCACCAACATAAATGTATCCTTCATGTCTACTGTCTACATTAATTTTGTTCTTATAGTAATGATCACCTAGGAATGTCCCCTCAATACCTGTAATAGGTATTAAGTTTGTATTCATGTACGCCGTTTGCTTAATTGTACCGTTTGATGGTGTTGCTTGAAGTGCAAGACCTTTAGGACGGAGATTAAGATCATGAGAAATAAGTGCTCTATTAACAGCCGTAGGATCCTTCGTGGCAATCTGAGCACCCTCATTCATCAATGTTTCATTGTTAAATGCATTGGCAGTTTTATTAGCACCGCCACCTGTTACTAGTGTTCCTTCAATATTAACGTTCTTAGTTCCAGAAACATAAGGAACAAATTCATCATTAACGACAGCAGCAGATCCAGCAACCTTAAGGATTGGTTTGTCTAGAATCTCAACTTCACCTGTAATAGCGTTGATCTTCTGATTACCAACATACAGATCACCATATGCATTCAATCCAGAGTAGAATACAACACCAGCACGACGACGTTGTGACTGAGAATAAAGAACTTCCTTATCATTCAGAACTCTTTCTTGCTTAGAAGGGAAACCAGTTGAGTAGTTACCTGAACCGAAACCAGTATATTCAAACGTTTGGTTACCAGCACGAACCTGTGATGTTCTTCTAAGTTCAATACCAATTTCGGCAAGATTGCTATCAAATGCTACTAGTCGGTTTTCCTGACCAGATGTTGCCTTTCCAGTTTGAGCAGCAAGACTTCCAACAAGGTTAGAGAATCCAGCATCAGTTAAGAATATATTGACTGCTTCTCTAGTGATAGAAGATCTATCATCATCCTGATAAACAAGACCATGAATAAGGTTATCAGCAACCGAGACAGCAGCATTAGGGTTTCCATTAGGGTTATCTTTATCAAGATCAGGATAAATCTTAGCTACATCTTGTGCATACTTAAGGAACCCAAATGTATCTGTTGGTGAGTTAAACTGTTCTCCTTTAGGACCAATATCACCAACTAGAACTGTCAAGTAATAGATACCATCTTGTTCAGCAGGAATATGTGGTAAGATAGTGTCAGCTCTATAGACGAAGTAAACTCTAGTAAAATCAGCGGTTTGATTACTTTGATTCTGTGTGTTATATGGTATAACAAGATTAGTAGCATCCGTCTTCCTTTGAACAACATAACCAATCAAAGGTGGTCTTGCATTTAACTGAGTCTTAGGAATGACATAACGTAAGCGATAGGTTCTATCAGGTAATGCTCTGTTATCACTAAGTCTTCTAAAGAATACGTTTTCAGTGTTGCTCAGAGAAGGATTATTATAGATATTGGCAACATTACTGCTAGTCAAAATTGGATGAATAGTATTAGTAATATCTGCTTTAATAGAGATAAACCAATTTGACTGAGCAGGATCGTAACGTAATGGTGATTTCTGAATGTTTCTATAAACAGTCAAGGTATCAGCATCGCCATTTGTTTCAATGGGGATGGGGATGTTATTATTAGCATTAGATTCACTATCAGCAATCTTAAAGGTAAATGCATCTTCAACATATACAAAATATTCTGTAGTTAAACTCAGATTTTGTAATGCACTTTGCTGTGTGATTTGAGGAAGAGCGCCTGGTGCTGGTGTTCCATCTGGTCTAGTCTTACGCTTAAAGAATACCTTGTCCCCAGTGGTGAAACCATGGGGGAACGTACCTGTAAGAAAAGTCTCTAAGTTTGCATTTACAGAGACATTGAATCTAGGAAGTTCGGGATTTGTATCAGATACATATGCCTTAACTTTAAATGTAGAGGTGTTATCGCCTACTGATCTGAGGTTAACAATACTATTTGCTGCACCACCTGCACCAGCTCTTGCATCTTCCTCAGAAGGTGCAATCTTGAACGATGTATTGGTTACTTTAATTGCATAATATAATCTATTTGATTCCATTCCGAGGGGAAGGTAACCTGTACTGCTATAAAGTCTAATAGGTGTAGCAGTTTCAAATTCGTTTGTACTTTGAGTTGTAAACGTGTTAGTAGCAGTGTTTACATTAGTAATTTCATGTTCTTCAATACCATTAGGATCAATAAAAGCTTCTCTCTCAACGATCCTAGAAGTAGCAGGATCAGTTAAGTTAGCAAAGATCTTATCATCAATCCTACCACCCAATTTATTCTGATTAATATCAAATACTGGTGTCTTATTAGGATCGTTTTGTTCAAATAAGAAGAGTTTAGTACCAACACCATTAGCAGGAACTCCGGCTCTACTCTTTTGAACATCCAATGGATAATATGGAACATCAGTAAGAGCAGTTCCTAATGCTTGAGGAGGAATAACATGAGTAAACTTACCTTTCTTATCAAGTGTAAATGCATCGGGACGGAAACCATCAGCACAAAGTGCCATCGTACCGAAGTTAGAGTTAGAGTTGGTGATAGAATAATCACCACCTGCTTCAATCAAATGCTGCTCGGCATAACCAACGGCGAAAACAGAAACTGACTGAATGAATGCATTATTAGACACACGAATGTGATAATGTCTCCATCCATCTGTAGCATCACCACGATAGTAAACATAACCCTGAGAATCTTGGTGAAGCGCAATAGAATCAGATGCACCGCCTTCTAATACAAAACTAGGTTGGGGAAGTCCATTTTGATCTGTGGTGGTTTCAGTGAATTTAACAAACGCACGGTCATCCTTCTGAAGTGAAACTCCAGTAAACTGTGCAACAACCATGGATTTAAATCCACTGACCTTACTACCATCAGCCCACAGACCACAAAGACCATAAGTAGATCTCAGTGAACAGTTAAAGATATATGGTGAAGATGAGTCAACAGTATCAATCTCAGCCTTAACAATAGCATTAGTAAGATCTGATACTGGAACAGTACCAGGAGTAATTCCCTGAACTGTGATAACTAATTCACTATCATTATTGACAGAGGTGACATAGTATGTACCATTAAGATTACTATAGACACCACTAATGTCTTCAACGGTAATCTGCTGACCTTCAAATACTTCATGAGGACCAGTCGTTACGATAGTGACAAGTGACCCAGAAACATTAATGGTAGAAATACCTTTCTGTCCTGACTGTTGCAGAGGACCAACAATTCTAGTCTCCTGAGTTCTTGCTTCCAGTTCACCAGGAGTTGTAGGAATAGATGCAAACGCTCTAGCACATTTTGCATAAAACTTATCAAGGTCGGATTGATCAGAATATGTGAAACAGGTGACCTTATGATGAGAATAATTAGCATCTACAATAGTGGTACTATTAGGAGTATTATAAACACCACCTTGACCAGATACATCAGATGTAGGAAGAGCATCAAATAGTGAGAACTGCCAGAAGTAACATGCACCTGTTACATTAAAGATTGATGTTTTTGCATAAGCACTATTAGCAGGATCTGGAACATATCGTGGACGGATTCTAGTCTTTCTCAAGTCCATACCAACCAGAGAAGTACCTCTGGGGATTACAAGTCCACCACCAGTAGCATTAAACTTATAAAGATCGTTATTAGGATCTAAGATATCAAAATTTGACTGATCTGATAATTCAGGAACCTCAGCAGTATTGTCCTTACCGGGACGGTTGTCAATAATATATTCACCCGGTGATAAGTTGATGGTGAATTGATCGTATTTATCGTTATTCTGACCTTGAATATATGAAAATCTTGCTACTTCCAGCAATGCACGCTGGATAGTTCTGAACGGTCTCGTAGGTGAATTACCGTTGTTTGAAATCAAGTCCGACGCATTAAAATCGTCCGGGTTGACATACAACATCCTTCCAGTTCTGGAAGCAATCAAATTAGTTAGTCTGGTTAATGCCATCTGGAGTTAATATACAAAAATGGTTCTTCTGGGTTATTTATAAATCAAACTCTTGGCATCTTCCTATGGGGGAAGTGTTAAATTGCATGTGTTTGATAAAAAATACTAAACTTAAACGAGGTTCATAATCATTCACCCAGAAAGAATTCTCTTTATGAGGAACATTAGCACCTTCATACATAATCAACCTATTGTATACATTGCCTACGTTGAGTACCTCTTCATATTGAGAATGATTATGCTTTAATTTCTCTAGATAATCAGATTCATTTTCATGAGTTTTATACCAATTAAATCTATGCACAGGATTATTTTCAACATGATCAACCTTTTCCTTATAAAAGGTTGTGCCGGAATCACTATAAGAAAAGGGATTCAGATATATTAGACCAGCTAAATCGTATCCATGATCACGGTGTATCCATCCAGAATTTAACATTGACTCTCTGGATAAAAAATCATATGGCAAAATTTTCTGGAAGTTTAATGTAATTTTAGCACCATGTTTCTGTCCCGATGCAAAAAATGTAGATAAAATTTTTTTGATGATCCGAACACGTAGATCTTCATCTAAGTGACGTAATTCTCGTGTTCTTTCACCTGGAAATTTTCCATACAAAGACGGAGTAAACTCTTGTTTCAACCCAAAATCTCTGATATAGTCAGGATTCTTGAAAAAATTATCGGTGCAAGTAATCGGAAAATATTTCATAAGTAATAAAAAAGGGTCTTAAGACCCTTAATAGACTTCCTTCACACGGAAGTTAAATTATATCATTCATATTCTATTGTGTCAAGTATGTATTCTACAGTGTTAGCAACATCATCCATAGCATCACGTAAAACTGGTTGTTGTCCAGAATATTGTTCTGTTTTAGGTTTACCACTTTTCAACTCTTCAGTAAGAGTCCAACGCCATTGGTGCATACCCTTAGAATACCACAGGTTTATTTTCATTCTGGTAAAATACTTTCAGGATCTAATTCTATACCACTTAACATAGGATGTAAACCTTCTTCTAACAAATATGCTGATTTCTGATGAATTAACTCAATAGAAACTGGCGGAGATCCTATTGCTTCTGCTAGGACTACTTCATCATTTTGAGATTCGCCATCCAAAGAATCAAATGTAAATGGAGTACCATTGAGGAAGTATGCTTTTACTATTCCCTCTTCATCGGTGATGACATGTTTTGCGGTTACTTTATACATATTAGCGTTTTATGCATTTGAGGTTATATTCTCTCGCTTTGAGTGCCTCAATCATATACATCATCGCTACTTCTGGATTCGTGTCCCCACATGTAAAAACATCTAGGGCGGCAGACCCTCGTTCGGGCCAAGTGTGGATGCTGATGTGACTCTCCGAGAGTAATGCTACGATGGTAACACCTTGTGGTTCAAACTTATGAGATGAGATATCCAATAAGGTTAAACTAGTTTTATTTAGAGACTGAATGATTTGCTCTTTTAAATAATTTTCATCATCAAGAAGTTCGCGAGGGCATTCATACGCCTCTGTGAAGCAATGCTTACCAAGTGTCATCAGTTCAAATTAATTTTTAATGCAGTGGCAGAAATTTCTTTTGTTGCAAGCATTTGAATCATACCTAAAGCACCTAATGCTTCATGCCTAATTGATCCACCCATATTTTGAAGTAGGATAACATTTGCAGGAATAGCACCTGACTGAATACCAATACTACCTTGAAGAGAGGTTTGGATAACAGCATCACCTTTTGTTTTTGTATTAACAGACCATCCAGTAAGACCAGGAGCAGCAGCAGTGATTTCTGTAAATGAATTACCCAAAGGAATATTTACATAATCCTGAGCATACTGAAGAATAGGATCCATCATCAATGTTGATGTTCTACTACCCATGACCTCATACTTTAATGCTTCCATAGGCATCTCTAAAAACAACGGTCCAACTTTTTTAAGTGGATTGTTGTTGACTTTAACTTTCATCTTACCATCAACTTCAAGAATATAATCATGACCGACCTTATGCACTAAGGTCCCCACAGTTTCATGTGTGGTAATATGTGCTCCTGGTCCTAATGCGGCAGGTTCTAAAATGTTTAATTTTTGTTCTTGTACTACTTCACCATAGTTCTCTTCTACTTTAGAACCAGTTACAACTTCTTTATAGTCAGAAGTAGAAAGTTCATACTTACCAGTAGAGATGCTTAATTTACCACTACCGACTGATTTAGATGGTCCAAATGGTACAGGATCTTGACTACCAGTGTTTAAACTGATTTGTTCTGCTGCCTTCATTTTAATGCTACCACCAGCATTCAATTCAATGTCCTTAGCAGCAGTAATGACAACACCACCTTTTCCATTTCCCTGAATTAAAACATCACCGCTTCCAAAAATTTCTACACTTTTTTCATCATCGCTAAATGCTTCCCCACCACCAGTTACTGAATGACCCTTAGCACTAAGCATAATATCATGCTCAGAAGTAAAATGCATATATCCAGATGATGTAACATCAAGATAACCTTGATTAGGTGTTAACTCTGCACTATGTGCAATCAGAAGAACAGCACCATTTTCCTGCCAACGAATCATTGATCCGCGATAATGACGCATCTCGTAGTTTCTGTCTCCCCCACCAGAAGTCTCACTGATCTTAAATGAACTATTAGAAATCTTCTGGGAAACTTCATTTAGTTGTGATCTAGTTTGTGAACCACCTGTTTGTATAGACTGTTTATTTTCTAACATAATTTTATGGGCAATCTACGATGCTTACAGTTCCAACTTTGCTTTCATTATATTTATTGATGACATTCAAGTAACGATCAGAGACTTGATCACATGGCACGTAGTTTATCACAGCTTTTGCATATGCGCCGATGCCACCACCACCATCAATATAAATCCTTGGGATTCTATCATAAACAATATCTTTAGGATTAGTAATTCTAATCTCTGCTACTCTGCCGTTTTCATTAATCTCTGCAACAGCAATATTAGGATCATCATCCACAAAAACTGTGGGGGATGATTCAAAATATCTACCAGGATTTTGTATCACAATGGAAGTTAAAATACCACAGAGATCAGGTTGAGAAGCAGCATATCCTGTTCCTGGTGACATAATAACAATGTCCGTTAGATTTCCCTCATCATCAATTTCTGCCTTTGCAATAGCACCAAAACCTAATCCACTGATAGGAACAAGAGGAGGTTGTTTATATCTTGGAGTAATAGGTCTGGGGAATGAAATTACACCACCACCTTCTCCAACAACAACAGGTATTGTTATAATACCAGGGTCATCAATTGGGACAATAAGTTTAATCGGATCACCACCAGGATTTGGGAGACCTACAGGATCATCATCATCATCATCATCTGGTGTTTCTGGAGTTACAGGTTGATCAATATCATCTGGCGGAGGTGTTGGAGTAGTTGGTTCAACACAGAGACCCGTGGTTGCTGATATCGGCGTTTGAGGATTGGGCGCAGTATTAGGATAGGTGATAGTGTTACCATCACCCAGAGTTCCTGGAGGAGAACAATTTACTGTGCTAAGATAAACATCGCTCTTAGTCACACCAACATAAATGTTATCTGTTGTTCTAGTCAATGTAGGTGTAAGATTAGACGGTGTTACCGGTGTTGCAGTAATTTGACAACGATAGTATTCCTCATCTACTATCAAATAAGATAATGGATCAATTGTGAGTTCATTTGTGGTGGCACCAGCATATGTAACACTAGTGGATTGTGCTACTGTAGAAGTATCCCAACCATTCAAAGTAACACTCTGACCCGTATTAGAATCAGTAAACGTTACATCAGATGGTCCATACGTTGTAACTAGTTCATCAATAGTTTCATTTCTAACACCATTTGCAACATCAGTCCATACTCCATCAGGATCATATGTTCTCTGCCATTGATAACTGAATGTATATCCAGGGACACTAGCTTTGGAAATAAATCCTAACTTTAAAGGAATACTTTCCTCTTGAACAATACATGTAGTGGGTGGGGTTGGTAATAAAATTTCAGCATTACATGAAGCAGATGGTTTCTGTGTAGGTGCATAACTAATTGTACCATATCTAGTGATACCAGCACCAACAGCAGTTCCTCCAGATGTTCCTGACCCACCTAAGTTTGAAGAAGATCCTTGGGGTAGTAATACATCTTGAAAAAGTACACTAAAATCAAATGTTTGATTGCTGTAATTAGGATTAATATTCGTTGGAACTGAGAAAGTTACCGAAGAAACTCCTGGTCCAAATTTAAGCACTGCAGATCCACCAGTAAAATGTGTACCTGATAACGCTGTATTATCTTGTGTAGTAGCTTTAACCTGAGTTTCCTCAGAAAGATTTGGGCTACGAATAACTGTAAAGTTAGCTAATTCACCACCAACTACACTGACATCTTCCACAAAATAGTTAATATTTTGAGTGATCATCTCAGGAGGATTACTTATATC
>UEXM01001326.1_pt2 | contig 19824 bp, 13 predicted proteins | sample 1796661 | NCBI WGS metagenome assembly UEXM01 (sample SAMEA4772469, study PRJEB27181) | metagenome | reverse complement strand
AGCTATGGCGAGTATGGGAGTGAATCCTAACTCGGGTAGATTCCAGGGTATGGCTGGACAATCAGCATTGATGCAGTCAGCTAATAGAGCTGGCGCTATGACCGGTGCTAGAGAAAGAGCACAACAAACAGGATACGCTAGAAAACTTGACGCAGCTGGACTTGGTAGAGGGTTATCAGGTGCATCAACTGCAGCATACGGTAGCGCTATGAACGCAGGTAACTCAGCTGCTGGTAATTACGGTATGGCTGGAAATTCGTACATGATGGGTATGGGGCAAGGGGCAAACACTATTGGCTCTGGTCTTGGTATGCAGTTGGGAGGCTTAGGTGATGTTCTTAATGCTCAAACTAAGATGGCTGTAAACGCAGCAGACAATAGTTTCCTTGGAAATGTAGGTGGAATTATGGGTGGCGTGGCTAGTATGGGTAAAGCTTTCCCTAAAATGGGAGCTGGTATTAGTACTGCTATGCAAGGAATTGGTTTTATGTCTGATAGGCGTCTTAAAGATAACATCGAATTTGCTGGTGTTGATGATGTCACAGGGTTAAACCTTTATGACTTTAACTACAAATGGAATCCTAAACGCTTTAGAGGTGTAATGGCACAAGAGGTTAAGGAGATGTACCCAGAAGCAGTGTATGACTCTGGCGCAGGTTGGATGGGAGTTTATTACGATATGCTAGGCATTCAAATGAAGGAGATACACTAATGGCACGTAAATCATCATGGCAACAGTTTGCCGATAATTTTGACTCTACTTACAAAACATTTAACACGATGTTTTCTGACATTGAAGAAGGTAAGATTATGTCAGAAGAGCCTGAAGAACTGCAGTCAGGGATAGGCCCAGGGCCAAAAAGTCAGTACCAAGCTAGCTATGGTGGTCAAATTTACAATGAAAAAATTACTCCTGAAAAACTTAGGGGGCTTCGTAACCAAAGACTAATTGATAACATGAACAAGTGGGGTGACACTGAAGGTGCCATGAAACTCCAGCTAGACCAAGCTAGTCTTAGGCAAATGAACAACCAAGCTCTATTAGACGAAGGTACTTTGCAAGCTAACATTGAAAATGCGGACCTTACTAACCAAGGCATAAGCGCTAATACTGCAATGACTGAAGCGCAAATGCAAATTATGATTGACAAAGCGCCTATAGAACGAAGATCCATGATAGCACAAGCTTACGGGTACGAACTAAACAACGCAGGAAAAATAATATCAAATCGAGTTGCAGAAAGAACTGAAGACTTTACAGTTTCCCAAGCAGAGTCTGATGCAAGTACCGCTGAATCAGCAGCTGAAGTAGCCGCAATGGAAGCAAAAGACATGAAAGATACTAATTATCTTAGACGGCAAGAGCAAAGAACAGCGTACCGAGCGGCAATAGAAAAAAACAAAGCTCAAAAAATAGGAAGTAAAGTTGCGTTAAGTGAAAATTACCAAAAGCTAGCTGTTACCGACATGATGACAAGCTTCAGAGACTTAGCAAAAGCTGGTGAGTTTGCAGATGACCAAGCTGCCCAAGACTGGATGGTAAAGCAAATGTTTAATATCAATCCTACTTTGGCTGTTGATATGAGAGATAACTATAACTCACACGAGCTTGCTGTAATAACACATAGTAGTACGATGTTTAAAACTAAAGCAATGGAAGCTTACCAAAAAGGTGGTGTGGAAGGTTTGTCAACAGCAATAGATAATCTTAACGGAGTAGACGACACTGAGATAGAATACAATGATAAAAATGACGATGTAACAATATGGGCTGTAGACCCTAAAACAAAAAAACGTTTAAGAAAAATTGTATCTGGAACTCCTGGTGGTACGTTTGATATGAATCTTCAACAAGTATTAGACCCCGCTGCCTCAATGGAAATATCTAAAGCTTACCATGATGATTTAACTTCCCAAGTTAACGTATTACTGAAAGAAGCTGAAGTAGAGTATACAAAATCGTTAGGTTTAAAAGCAAACGCAGAAGCTAAAGCAGCTGGTAATACAACTAAAGAGTTTGATAAAAATGACTTTTTGATACGTATGCTTGTAGAAGACCCAGAAAACGAACTAGCATGGCAAGGTTTAGTAGGTATGGATTTAACCGCAGAAGAAGTAAAAGAGATGGTTCTGCAAGAAAAAATGCGTAAAGGGGACAAACCTAAAGTTGAGACTGGAACTACAACGGACGACACTAAAGACGGTGTTGTGTATAAAGGTAGCGGTGATGGGGAAACCAGTGAGAAAACCAGTAAGACTGATACTTCAAAGTCTTATGCAAGTACTCTTAAAGAAGCTCAGGCGAACGTAGCTGCCTATACAGCAGGGTCAGAAAACCGAAAAGAAGCTGAAGCAGAATTAGCAAAACTTACTACTGTTGATGGTTTGGCTGCGTTAATTGAACAATTAACTACTGAAATCTCTGAGAGTTTAGATAAACCTAGATCTACTACTCCAACAAATACAAAACTTAGAAATCAAAAAACTAAGTACAGAGATGAACTTATAGCAGAGTTAGAAAAACTTAGTAAAGGCCTAGGAGGGTAAGTCATGGCGTACACGCTGCAGGAGATGAAGAGCCGATATTCTAACTCTTTATCCGGACTGAATGATGTAGATGCAATTTATAAAATTGCAGAGATGACTGGCGAAGACCCTAAAGAACTTGCAGAAAAGTACGGTGTCATAGCAGCAAACCAAGGTGATTTCTCACGAGGTATATCTAGCTCAGTAGATTCTATGCAAGCTGGTCTTTTCGGTCTGGCTTCTTGGGCTGCAGGCTCAAGTCCTAAAGAAGGTAGTGTTTTAGAAAAAGTACGTGACTGGGGCTACGAAGGCTTCAAACGTAACATGGGCGAAGTACAACTTCGCAGTAGCCGTACTGACAATATAGAGAACGCTGAGACCTTTGGTGACTACGTTGACGCCACTCAGTACTGGGCAGGATATGCTATTCCTCAAATTGCAGAAGCACTAATAGGTAGTAAAGGTGCTGGTTTCCTAACAAGGAAAACTTTAGAACGCGGTGTTGAAAAAGCTATAGTCAAGAAATACGGCAAAGATCTAAACCCAGGTGCTAGAGCTGCAATCATGAACTCCAAAGCAGTCAAAGCTCAACTTGACAGAATACCAGGGGCAGTTAAAACAGGAGAGTACGCAGGTATATACGGACAAGCTGTTGGCACTGAATTAGGACATACATACGGCGGAGCAATAGACGAGAAAATTGCTGAAGGCGGAACTATAGACGATGTAGACTACGGACGTGCTACTAAGTTTGGTCTTGCCGCTGGTGCCGCTGAAGGTTTAACTGACACGCTTACTCTAGGTCTTGCTAGATTAGGGCCTAAAGGTTCTAAGATGCGTAATTTATTAGGTAAAGACGGTGCTCTCACAAGTACAAGCCGTACTATAAATGCTACATCAAGAGGTCTTATAGGCGGTAGCGCCGAGGCTGGTACAGAAGTACTACAAACAGGTCTTGAGGAAATGGGAGCTGGTAAAACTTTTGAGGAAGCTAATTTCCGAGACCCTACTTCTGCTTTCGCTGGTTTTGTTGGTGGCGGTATGATGGGCACAGTTGGTGGTGCTACTGTTAAAAAGAAAACTCCCCAAGAAGTATTAGACGAAGCTGCAGAAACTACAGCTGCAGAAGAACAAGCTGCAGAAGATAGAGAAGCCGCTGACACAGCAGAAGCTGAAGAAGCTGCTAGAGTAAACGCTGAAGACGCTGAACTAGAAAGAGTAGAAGAGCTAAGAGACGTGCACTCCCAAACTTTTCCAAGCCTTAAAGCTTGGAACGCAGAACAAAAACTAGAAAAAGATATAGCTTTAAAAGCTCAACTACAAAACCCTAACTCCGAGTTATCAATTGAGTTTAAAGCATGGCGTAAAGAAAACCAGGTCTACTTAAGCAATGACGACGCAGAAAACAAAAAAATTGTAGAGAAGTTCTTAAAAGACCGTGCCGGTAGCGAAAGTGCTCAGGACGTAAGAAACGCTCACACACAAGCTCTAGATGCTCACGCTGCCTTACAAGAAGAAAAAGCAAAGAGGCCTCCAGAAGTTCAAGGCACAATTGATGAAAGTATTGCTGGCTGGATAGAAAGACGCCGCATAGCTCTTGCAGAAAATAACACCCAAGAAGTATTAGCTATTGAAGAAGAAGTTGCTGAGTTAGATTCCCAAATTCCATTAGTTTTAGCAGAGTGGCAAGAAAACAAGCGCCTTATAGATGACTTTGACACAGCGCTAGATGAACAAGCTGATGCTGCAACAGAAGACACTACCGAAGCAGTAGTAGAAGAAGCTGCAGTAGTAGAAGAAGCCGCAGTAGTAGAAGAAGCCGCAGCAGAAGATACAACTGCGGAAGAAACCCCTTTCGAGTTAACCCCTCCAGAAATCCCAACACAAAAAGAATTTGACGCCGCAAATAAAGCAGCAGAAGAAGAAGAAGCAGAACAGGAAACCCCAGTTAAACTTGATGAAAATCAGGGACAATTGTTTTCTGAGAATCCATTCCGAAGAACTAGAAAAATAAAAGGTAAAGACACAGTAACTAAAAGCTGGCAACGATTTGAAGATGCCGCAGAAGAATTTGGTCAAGACTTTGAAACACAATACGAAAACTTAAGAACAGCAATATTTAAGGGTTCTTCAGATACAACATATCAAAATAAATTAGATGAAGCTAGACAGTTAAAAGAAGATAGAGAAATTGTCGGAGGTATCTTTGGTACAGAAATGAGAGTGATGGGCCAGGTTGGGCTTGAAGGTGATTGGCAAGCTAAAACAATTGAGTTATTACTAGACGCTGCGAATAGAGGCTCTTTAGAAGAATACTTATACTTTGAGAACGGTAAATACAAATTTGCCATGACAGATATAGCCAAAGCTATCACTGGTAAAAAGAAAGACTTTAGTGAAAATGACCGTAAAGCTGTAGAAAAAGCCTTAAACGCTTACAGGCGTAAGCAGACTAAGTACGGAGAGATGTCTGAGAAAAGAGAAACAGTTGGAAAGTTTTTAGAGCGTACCTTGTTAAAAATGAAGAAAGCGCTGAAACAACCACAAACAGCTACAGAACAATCTATAGATGCTACTCAGCAAGCTTTAGATGAAGCATCAGCAAACGAAGATTTCAAAAGAGGCGACCCAAATACTTCAGGGATAAACATTCTAATCCGACCAAGCGATAATAAACTTAGCGACAAACCTGAGTTTACCCAGAGAAGTGCTAGTGAAATTAAAGCTGGAGTTAAAGAACCTGTTATCAGTCCTCAAAAAACAATCAATAACCAACTTAAGTCCCTAAAAACTAGAGTTCCAAAACTAAAACTCAAAGCAACTTTGGCAGAAAAAAATAAACTTCCAAGTGCAAAAAAGGCAAGAGAAAGAGCGGATAAAGCAGAAGAAGAATTACAAGGGTTACTTAGGTTTCAAGCCAAAAAAGATTTCGAGACACAACGAGCAGATCTTGTAACAAAACAAAACAATGCAAGAAATTTACTCAAAAAAGCAAAAACTAACCTTAGTAAAGCTAGGCAAAGGGGGGCTAGAAAATCTATACTTACAAAATTAGAAGCTGACGTAAGTACTAGGCAGAACGCATTTGACGTTGCAAAAAAAGCAAAAGATGTACTTAAATCTCCAGAAGCCAAAGAACAACTTAAAGTTCAACGCCGAAAAAATTTAGAAGATAAAAAAGAAGGGCTATTGCCAGAGGGAGAGCCCACTCCAGAATTTTTAGCACAACAGAAAAAAGAAGATGAAAAAGCAGTCAAGCAAGCTAAACAAATTTTAGCCAACAAAGGAGCTAAAGATGACGTTGCTGGCGAGTGGGACACAATAAAATCTAATGATATAAAATCATTTGACGACTTAGACACAACTTATCAATTTGAGTGGGTATCTACAATCACTACTGCCATAAACGAACAAAACTACAGTAATTTAGAAACTTTACAAAAGGCTATTGAGAGGAGGATAAGAAATGAAAAAAGTGACAGTGTCGCAGAGACTAAAGATAAAAAAGTGGATACAGGATCAAGCACCGAGAGTACAACAAAAAAAGGATCAGGGACTACCACTGACACCAGCAGAAAAAAAGATACTAAGCCAAGCAAAAAAATAACTAGAAAGTCTGTTGAAAACTACGCTAAAACTGTTATTGGCCGTACATGGAGACAAACAGACAAAATAATTCTTACCCATCTAAAAAATAAAGACTACGCAAAAGCTGTTAAGTACATTGCAAAAAAAGAAACTATTGAGGTTGAAAAGAAATCGCAAGATAGTCAACCTGTTGGGCCGAGAGCAAATAGAAAGTCTATTGAAACTATGTTCAAGAATTTACTTGGGCAGAAAGTTTATGACAGGGTTGCACCTAGAGTGACCGTTTTTGACACTGTAGCAGAAGCAGAAAAAGTTCTTAATAAAGACATGACGAACACCCGGGGTAGTGTTCTTGTGCAATTGGGAGTTGGTAGCGACTTAGACTCAAATCAAATGGATGGAGTCAGCAACTACAGAGAAAGAGGTAAGTCCAAAGAAAATGACAAAATGTATTTTATTTTGGAAAACATAGCAAAAGGAGACGAGCTTGCAGTATTTATGCACGAAATTGGTTCTCATATAGGCCTAGACAACATACTATCGCCAAGTGAACAGACTGCCCTTGTTGCAAAAATTAGGTCTTGGGCTAATGAAAAAATGAACCCTAACAAATATATAGAGCAAGAAGCCTCAAAGAGAGCAGTTGACAAAGTAGCTTACCTAAAGAATAAAGATTTGTTATCAAAAGATTTTGCAGTAAACCCACAATCGCAAATAGCTACTAGAGACTCTACTAACGAAGCGCAAGAAACAATAGCGTACTTTATTACAGAAGTAATTAATTTGTCGCAAGACCCTTCAACAACGTTTTTCACAGAGTCCAAAATAAAATTACCGCAAAACAAAGGTATTTTTAAGCAAAACAGTTTCCTTGGAAAAATTCTAAACAAATTTAGAAACGCTTTTAAAGAACTTATTGGATACCAAAAAGGAGAGACAGACAATTTAACTGCTCAAAATATTATAGACATGGCTTTTGGCGCAGCTAGGATAGAACTTGAAACTGGAGGGTATGAAAGATACTTCAGGGAAGAAAAACTTAGTGCTCTTGATATTGGCGTAAAAAGTAGGTTCGCACATTATAGAAGCACTATGGCTTTTATGGAAATACAAAGAGACCAAGTTAGTCCTGAAGATGTAAAAGATTTTTACGAACTTAACATTACAAACGTTAATCGAGACGCCTTCCTAAGCCAAAGAATGGGTGGTGAAGGGCCATTAGGCGGAAATCTAGCTCAAACATCTCCCTCAGCCCCACTCAATAAAGCAAACGACAAACTAAAATTCTCAGTCAATGAGTATTGGCAGAATAAAATAGATGCTTACGTAGCCCAAAAGCTTCCTAAGAATAGCAAAAGAAAATACATAGTACCAAACGGAGAGTTTTTGGAACCATCAAAATGGAGTGAGTTCCAGAGAGAGCAAGGCAGAAGAGAAAAAACAATGCGCGCTGGACTTAAGGACATAGTGGAACAGCGTCAACGAGACGCACAAAAAAACGCAGATGTCATGAACAACTCTGATGAAGTTGTAGAAAATGTCAAAAAAGAACTAAGCCCGCCAGAGAAAAAAGCAAGTAAGCAAGAAGTAGAAAAAATTAGAAACTGGCTACGTAAAAATACTAACTCAACTGTAGTGCAGATGTTTGACAACCTTTCAACATTAGTTTCATTTGGTTCTGGATCTACAAAGTTTGTTCACCAGCTTATAAATGAAGTAGCTAAAAAAATGCCCGCTGCTAAAAAATGGTACGATGCCGTGCTGTTATCAGAAAAAACACGTAACAAAATTAAACAACATGTAGAAGAGATAGTTGTACTTGCTCGTGACTTACCAAAAGCAAAAATAACACAAGTAAATAAATTCATTGAGAAGTCTACTGTCGAGCAGCTATGGGGTTACAACCCGTACAACGAATCCGATGAGAGACATAGTAAAGTTAAGATTGATCCTGTAATGAAAAACGCTTTTGCAAAACTAGATGATAAGCAAAAAGAAATAGTTACTGAAGTATTCGCTCACGGAGAAGCAATGCGAGTTCGTAAACAAGCTATTAGTAAAGTGCTAGGGGTAGACGTTGCTTTCTTTGGAGCGGCAGGGTTAACTGGGCCGTATGCTCCTCTAAGACGTTTTGGTAATTACATAGCTGAGTTTAAATCCCAAGAGTTGCTAGACGCAGAAGCGGCTTACAAAGAAACAGACAGTGACTCTAACTTGAAGAGCCTAAAAAGAATAAAAGCCTTAGAAAAAAACTACCGAATTACTTTCCATGGCACTCCAGGCGCTGCACGAAAAGATGTCGATGATAATGGAGACAAGTACGCCAGTGCTAAGTCTATGCCAAAAAGTAAAAACGTCGTAGAATCTCGTTCCCCTGAGTACAAAGTGCTACAAAAAGTATTAGCTAATTTAAACGCTACTGGTTTAGACCCTACATCTGTTGAGTATAAAGCTATTGAAAAAATGGTTAGTGAGATGTACTTTGACTCTCTAGACGAAGATAACGCCAGGCGGTCGCAAATGAAACGTCAGGGTTTTGCTGGTTATGAAGGCGATATGTTGAAGTCGTTCCAAGTAAATGCGACAGCTGAAGCTAACTTGATTGCTAATATGGAACACGGTAAATCTATATATACTGCTCTAGCAGAGGCTAAACTTGCATCGAAAGATGACGCTAAACTAGAACGAGTTTACAACATGATTGTATCTCACCATACAGCAGACTTAGATAATAAACAAGGGGTATTAACTGCCATACAGGATAGGGTAGCCGCAGTAAACACTGTTTACATGCTTACGTCCAGTATTGGTTACCACGTAACTAACGCAACCCAGGTTATGATGGTCACTATACCTAAGATGGTAGGTGATTTTGGTCTTGGCAACTACACTAAGGCTATAGGGCTTTATGTGAAAGGTTTAGGGATTGCATCAGATATAGTAAGTTTCAACTTTAAGAAGTTTAAGTTCCAAACTAAAATTGATCTTGATAAGCTAACTAAAGAGCAAATGAAATACAAACCTTTGCTTGAGGAACTACAACTAAGGCAGTTACTTGATGTTGGTATAGAGCAAGACTTAGCTGAGTATGGTAGAACTGATACAGGTTTTCAATTAATTGATAAAGGTAATAAAGCAGCAAGTACTTTCTCACATAGATTGTACCAAGTGGCTCGTTTAGTTGAAGCCTATAACCGTGTGTCTACTGCTACAGCAGCGTTCGAAATGGCCGAAGCTAACAAGAGTAAACTAAAACAAATGGGGTATGGAGTAGATGGGTCTGTTCAGTACGCAATTAACATGGTTGAGGATACGCAAGGTAACTTCTCCGCAATAGACGCTCCGCTAGTTCTTAAAAAAGCTCCTAAACTTATGGGTCAATACCGTAAGTACCAAATTATGATGGCTTGGGCTTACACAACCGCCGCTAAAAAATCTTTTAAAGGTGCTTCACCCCAAGAAAAAGCTGCGGGTAGAAGAACACTCGGCATGCTCCTAGGCCATGCAGGTTTATTCTCTGGTGCTGTTGGTGTACCATTCTCCCACATGATAGCTCCTTTATTCATGGGCATTGGAGAAGGTGAAGAGCCAGAAGATTTAGAGAGATGGATACAAGAAAACGTCCAAGACAAAACTTTAGCTACGATGATAAGTCGAGGTTTGCCGTCTGTGTTTGGTATAGACATGTCGACTAAGCTAAGCCAACAAAAGATTTTCAGTGTAGCGCCTTATACAGATTTTGAGATGTCGGAAGATGCCCTTAAAGCTGGGTTCTTCGAGCTTGTTGCCGGCCCGTCAGCAGCGACGGCGTCTAATGTTATTAGGTCTTACAACTATGCCAAAGAAGGTAACGCTTGGCGTTCTATTGAATATGCACTACCTAAAGGTATAAGAACTGCAATGGAATCTTACAGGCTTAGCACTGAAGGATACTCACTAAGGAATGGAGACATCGTCGCTTCTCCTGAAGATTTTAGTGGGTGGCAGTTAGTAGTAAATGCTTTAGGTATTCCTGCAACAGACCTTAACCAGTTAAAATGGAGAAGAGGCGAGCAGTATGAGTTAAATAAATACTTCTCAGAGCAACAATCCAAAATACGGAAAGAATATGTAGAGGCTAAGAAAAATGGAGATAGCGCCGCTGCAAGAGAAGCAATGAAAGATTGGAAAGCCCTTCAGAAGTCTAAGGACAGAGTAAGACCATTCTTTAATGACGCTAGAAGTGCCCTTAGAAAAACACCAATATCAAGTTTGCTTAAAGCTCCTACTAGGCAACAAGAAAGAGAACAAGACTATAGAGACCAATTGAGATACTAGTTCGCTCGCCTGGTACTGGCTTAAAGTACCATTTAAGACCCGGAGTTTTCTCTCTTTTCCTTCGGGTCTTTTCTTATTTCTCTAGTAAGTTCTCGGTCTCAACACCATCTTCAGTCTTAACTAAATGCAGTGGAGCGCTATCCCCGAACAATTTGCTATACTTAAACTCGTAGCATCTTGCCTGTCCACTTGGAACTGTTGAACCAGAACCAATGTAACACTTGATACTAGGTGAACCGTCAGCAGCGTAAATTATATAGCCACCCTTATCTAGTTCTTCCTTCATCGTCGTTGGTGCTACTCCGTGATCTTTACACCAGTCGTTAACTGTCTTAGCAGTTATGTATACTTTCTTGTCGTCTATACACACTCGTCCTACAGCAGGCGCTCTTAGAATCTCCATCGGAGTCTCTTTGTTCTTGGCTCTGGCGTCGTTAAAGTGTTTGGTTATGATGAGTCGTCCTGGAAGCGTGGAGATGAACTGTGCGATATGCTCGCCAATGTCTGTGTTAGTTTCCTTACGGCTCTCACGCATACGCTCTACTTCTGTTATCGCCCACTTCTTCATACCTTTTAGGTCAAACATAATCAATCCAAGCTTCTCAGCTATCTTGCCGGCTACCAAAGCAGTTACTATAGTATCTCTGTAGAAACGCTCCTTGTTGTCCTCGTTGGACTCGGGGTTAAACTTACCCCTTGCCGCAGTAATCTGTCTGCGTACCCAGTCATGGTTTTTGATGATGAACCTAATGAATGGTCTGCATGCTTCTCCATACACATTGTCCATGTGATTTTCAATGAACGACTGTGTTATGTCTGGAAATGTTTCAGTTCTAAAGTTCTCTGGTAGTTGTACCTCAAAGAATCGCAACTGCGTCGCTTCAACTCGATAGCCTGCTGGTAGCTTACTTATGCTTTCGTGCAGTGAATCGTTGGAAGTAATGAAACTATTTTTAAACCACTGACCGCCTACTGTTGCAAACTTACCATTTGATCCAAGTCTCTCCTTGTCTCTACCGTTGGCTAGTGCGTATCCAGTTCGCGTCAGTTCATCTGGCTGCCTACCCGAAAACTCGTCAAGTAGCATAGGTAGTGAACCCATAATAGCAATACGCTTGATTGCCGCGTTAAGTGTAGAACCTTGCTCACCTGTCTGGCGTTCCATAAACTCTGGGTTTCCATAAAATCCACATGCTATCTTCGCCGCCGTCGACTTACCGGTACCGCCATGTCCTGTAAAGGCGAGAGGTAAACCGTGCCAGTTAGACGAACCCATTAACTCTACAAGTGCTGAACCCATAGAATGGCATAGGGCAAACTGAAAAGGCTCTGCTCCTGGCCTGTTGTATAAGGTATCTATATTACCAATCCAGTCGTCTATCGTGCCAGATGTACCAAAGTCCATAGCAATGTCACCAGGCATGTCTGGGTCGCATAGCACATCTTCCTCATCCTTAAGTTTTATCATCTTAGTTCCCATGACGAAACCTTTCCTGTCGTCTGTCCAACCAAATTGACTGTATGTCTTTGTCTCTATTCTCCATGCTTGGAGCGTTTCAATTAAACCTTCTGCAAATTCAGCCATATCATTCCTCGCTTTTTGGGCTCTAACTAAAAATACTTCGTGTGCGGCTAAGGTCTTAGCCATTAAATCTGTAGACGCTAATTCAGATGTAGGCATAAAGAACTCGCGCCAATTACCGTTCTTCTCCTTGGCTCTCCAGTGTACCACCCATGTGCCTTCCTTATCTTTTATTCTGTTAACAGGGTAAATGAACGACCGACAAAATGCCCTCCAGTGAACGACGCCGTCGTCATCTTTAATAGATCTAGATAGTGCGCTGCCGTTCCATCTGTAACCACTGCTAGGCCAGTAAGGTATTGTTTGTCCTTCTATTATAGGCGCCGTACTTTGTGGAACTGAATCCTCGGGTTGCGTTTCTTCCTCTACTGATTCTACTTCTTCTTTATGTCCTAACTGTATAGGGAACTTACACTTGCTAGCCATAGGACAATCTTTCATGCAACCTATGATAGAATCCATCTCTATACATGAAGTCGGCCCGACTGCCCACTCGTCAATCTTCGCTTGGGTCTCTCCTTTATTGTACCCCTTATAGCCTTTACTCCAATCGTGGATAATCTGCTCGCCGTTGTCACAGTGCTTAACAACTCCAATTGCTCTGTGCCAGTGTGGCTCGGGTATATCCCCTTGCTTATCTCTAAACTCTCGTATTGCAAAACAATGCTCTGCTACTACCTCTGCGTCAGCCGTTGGATAGTCTCCCAATGCCGCGGCAAAAGGATTTGCTATTGCTTTACGCTTACTGGCTGGTGCAGGCTTAACATTATTCTCTTTTATGTATTTTTCAAGCTTTCCCCTTATAACGTCTATTGGGTATTGCTTACCTTCCTTAACAAGTTCTACTGCTTTAGGTGGGTTTGTTTTTCTATTGTGAGTACCAACTGGTCTAAGTATTCTCGCACTATCTAAGTCAACGGCTCTGTCTGCCTTGATTCCCAGGTGGTTAGTTACATCCCGTTTTAGTGCTGATAGTTGTTCCCAAGTTTTCTTGTCTACATCCTGGTCTAACGAGAAGTAACAATGATACCCTCCGCCAGATGATGTAATAGTAGGTGTTAGTTTTAGCACTGTAGCAAGTCTAATTATGTCTGCTAGTGCTTCGTTTCTCGTCTCGTACTTTTTAGGGTCGTCTGATCCAACGTCGAAGTCGTCGAACAATGAACGACATGAGTGTACATTCTCTTGAGTTCTTATACGCTTCTTATCTTTAGCCTCATCTAAGTACCAATCGTTAAATGAGTTAACTGCAAAGTAAACAGTTTCGCCTTCGTCGTCGAACACCTTGGCTGCAGCAGCAGCTTCGTCGGTGCTATCGTAGGTCTTGTATTTGAACCATGCTCCACCATTCTTGGTTGGGGTAGCCAGTGCTATTACTTTTTTGCCTTTGTCGGGCAATACTAACTGTAAAAATTTTTGAGTCGCCATCCTGCCTACCTAGTAAGTACATAAGAAAAGAAAGCCGGAGCGAACCCCGGCTATGGTTTGGTGTTTCTAGTCGTCGAAATCGAGGTTGGCTAAAGCGTCATCCACTTCATCTTCCTCTACTTCCTTGACTTCTTTCTTAGGAGCAGGTTTTGGTTTAGCCTCCACAGGCTTTGCTACAGGTTCTGCCGCAGGTGCAGGGGCAGATTCTGCTACTGGCTCAACGCTGATACTAGGTTTATCAGCTACGCCAGTGATTTGATCGATAATATCGGCTTCGTCGTTAAGAGTACTCTCAACTGTGGCAAGTTCTTCTTCCTCTACAAAACGCATAGCTTTGAAAGTAAGGGCAGGGTGCGCCACATTGTAATCGAAACCAACTTTAGTAACTACGTATTGAGGCTCTACGCCACGCTTAGATAGTTGACTGCCGTATTGGCCTAAAGTCTTAAGTGTTGCCGCAGGTACTCTAAGCAACATAGGGTCGTTAATCATACCCGCCGGTGCTACGCATAAACGCATTGAGTCACCACATGACTTACCTTTGCCTCCGTTCTCTGTAATACGAGAACCCCACTGGTTGTGAGGGCAGACGTTACACTTTTTAGATTGTGGTTCTTCTGCATCTGATGCAGGTGCGATACCGTCGTTACTGTAGCATGTAGGTTTAGCTACGCTACCTTCCACGAACCCACTATTATAAAACACTTTTGACTTGTTAGGGTTGACAGATAAAATAACTACCTCCAACGCTGATGCCGGTTCATCATCTGTTCCAGTCTTAGTGACTAATTCTCTCTCATCACCTCGTTGTATATGGAACACCTTTCCTTTAATTGAAATTACCGGAAAACCACCTACTGTTACTGCCGCAGCAAATAGGTTATTTGTTTTAGTCTTTCCTTTTAGGTGGGCAGGTAAACCGCCCGATTTGATAGCAACCATGTCGCTCATATTAATACCTCTCTATTTACGTCTAAAATTAATAACTTGCGTTTCGCCCCAGTCTACACCAGGTGGCAAGTCCTTTGTCTCAGCCTTGAATTGCTCCACTGCTACCTTACTTACACGGCGCTCTAACATCTCCCAAGCACCTTCCTTCTTAATGAACTCAAGTAAGGAATCCCAATCAGAAACTTTAGCTGATGCCCTCACTGTTCTGTAAGCAGTTCCTACGCCTCTAGCAGACACATTATCTATGCCACGCTCATTGAAACGTTTAAGAAACTCTATCTCTATTTTGTCTTGCTTTTCCTTATCCTCTACATCGTCCAGTTGGTAGTCTGCTTTGCGTCTTGCCCTCCGGTCGCGTAGTGCGATAAAGATCTTGACCAACGTAACGTCGTCTAGTTCACTCGCCTTCGCCATATACAATCTCCTTCTTTTTTGATAACCATTCGTTAATATCAGCTTCATCCCATCGTAGTACCTTTTGAGATACTCTTATGGGTGGGGGGAAGCTATCGTCTCGCCTACGGAGGGCAGGTAATGCCCCCTTACTTATTCCCAATTTTTCCGAAACTTCATCCGGTCTTAGTAGTTTCATATAAGTTCTAGTCCTTTCATATAAGTTCAGAAGAGTACAAGGTTACACTAAACTTTTTAGTGTGTCAAGACATTACTTTACTTCTGTGTGCTTTTATTTCGTCGAGCAGTGCGCCCTGCATTTTCTGCTTGTTTTTGAGCCTAGAATATATCCTTTTCTCGACTTTTGTACCCTCAAGCATGATGATAAAGTTGTTCATTTTCTGCCCCGGTCTGTTGATTCTTCCGTTGGCTTGCTCGAACACTTCGTTGGATGTAACGCATGAGTACCAAACGATGGTACTTGCCGCAGTTAATGTAAGACCATGTGACATCGCAGCTGGTTGTGCGACGATAACTTTTAAGTCCTTACCTCTTTGGAACTCACCGAAGATACGGTCTCGTTCTGATTTCTTTACTCTGCCATGTATAACTTCTACTGTGAAGTCAGCACTTAGTTCTTCTGCCACCATCTTGACTGATGATACATAAGGTACAAACACAATCACTTTACCTTCTGCTGATGCAACAATGTCTTTCGTCTCTTGTATCCTGGGGTTAGATGGTATCGTAACTTCTGAACCGTCGTCGGCGTAGACTACCCCGCACGCGATCTGTATCAGCTTCGCCATCTTGACTGCCTCATTGACCGCCGTTATATCCCCATCCTCTGCTTGAGTCTGTAACCGTACCATCATCTCTTTGTACGCTTTGGTCTGTTCCTTTGTCAAATTCACGAGACGCGTTTCATACATTAAAGGTGGTAGGTCTACGCATTCATCCCGAGTAAACCTTACAGCAGGTTGCATTATGTCTTTGACTATGTCTGTGGCATCGGGCTTTGGTATCCAAGTAAACTGGCTTAACTGCCTCATCACTTGCATCTTAAATCTATTAAAGTATGGTGGAACTTTCTCGGGTACTAGTAGTCTGCACTGCGCCCAAGCATCAGTAGGTGCATTAGGTGTAGGCGTTCCAGTCATACCCCAACAAGAACGCTTCTTCTTATGTTTATTGACTATGGTGTTTATTACCTTCCATCTATCCGTCGATGCGTTACGAGCACACTGTGCTATCTCGTCGACAACTACTAAGTCTATGTCCTGTCTATCACGTAGTGCAGGCTCAACGATTGATAAGCCGTCATGGTTAATAATGTAAATGTCTAAGTCTTGCTTCAGTAGTTTTATACGCTTATCTCTAGTACCATGTAACACGGCACAAGTTAAGTGAGGGAAATGGTTGAATATCTCATCTGCCCAAGTTCTCTCTAGTGTGGACAATGGTGCAATGATTAGAGCCTTGCTTACCTTACCTTCTCTCTTGAGGTAGTCATACGCCCATAGGGATGCTAGCGACTTGCCAGTGCCTAGTTCACTTAGATTAAATGCTCTTTTGTGTGTGGATAAGAACGCCGCGGCATCTTTTTGTGCTTGGAACGGCGCGAACCTACCAGGCCAATCGTAGTGATAACGGATCGGTGATGGTGCATCATGCCCCAGGCTTCTTAGAACTCTTGTCTCATCTAATTTGTGTGGCACTGCTACATACTCTGCTCCTTTGAACAGTACTTTCTTAGCAGTGTGTATTACATTAAGTATTCTCTCTGGTTCTCTAAGCCGGAGAAGTAGTGCCTTCTTTTCCTTGAAAACTAACATTATTTTCGCCCTCGTCTATCTGTCTGATGCGTTCATCGCAGATGTGTTTGATTTTTTCATAGTCGAGTCTACGCTCGCCTTTTTCTCTAAGTATCCGTTTGATGATGTCTGCATCCCACGGGTTTAAGTTGTACTCCAACCAGATATCCCATGGTTGGATTTTGTGGCTGGCGTAGTCAGAACTACCTAAGTTATAGCTACGCGTCATTTCGCTCGGCCATATAGCTTGGGGTTAGTCTTTCTCCACCCTCTATTTGTTTTCCTACTAACCACTTTTGTGTTTGAATCTTTACCACTTCCTCCTTTACCTAACATGCGTACATGGTGAACATCTTTACCGTCACCTACTTTAGCTTTACCTGCCTTTATAGCATGGCGTCTTGCTTTGTTTTGTAACACACGTTTGGCTTGTACTGATGGTATTTTGTTGTACGCAGCTTTTGTTGCTAGCGACTTCTTAGATGTTATAGTCATCTATTACCTCCATAACTTGTTTAACGTCATCAACAACTATCGCAACACCACCGGCCTTGTTAATACCGTTAATTTCTCTATCTTGGTTTGCAGTTGTGTTTTTTAATTTGCCCGGTGCTTTAACTTCAAAGGCTACAAAATTGCCTTCGTAACAAACGAGTATGTCCGGACACCCTACTCGCCCCATTCCATTAGATACAGGCATGTAGTACCACGCGCCAGTTGTGGCTAGGTACTCCTTTATCTTCTTCTTTACTTTCGCTTCTGCTCCCATTGCCATAGTTACACTCCACAAAAATCACATAGTCTCTTACCGACAGGACACCAGTTTTTACACAAACCGGAAGGCTTTGCTTGCCACTTATCCTCTGCGTATGCTATCTCTACACGCTGAACTCTAGGAAGAAACTCTTCCCAAATGTCCTGTATATCCTCTTTAGTGTATATCTCTTTGTCGAACTTACCTTCTTTCAGCCATATAAAACCACACACTATCTTACTTATATAAGGGTAGTGGGCGAAAGCGAGTGCAGCGAATAGCTTAAGTTGATCTGAGTCTGGCTTACGCTTACCTGTTTTCCAGTCAAGTAGATAAGCAGTGTCTGAATTAACCACACCGATGTCGATAATACCTCTGCACCATACGTTCTTAGCCATCCACTTAGTAGGCTTGAAGTTTTTGTCTATGGCCATGCGTTGTTCGACGATGTGTTTACCCTCGTAAGAAAAAATCTTGTCGACGTACTTAGCGTACTTCTGTAACTCGGGGGGTAAACCCCGTTTTTTGTTAGCGTAGTTTTCCAAGTGCTTATGTACTCTATTGCCGTATATAGATGCTTCATGTTGCCTTTCTACTACTTCTTTAGTCACTCTCGTCAGTTGGTATCTGCGTGGGCAGGTCTCGAAAGCGTTTAACGAGGAGTAACTCCAAGCTTTAAACGGGTAATTTATCATTGTTTTCCTCTTTGTCGTAATACCTTGTTTTCATGTAGTAGTCATAAGCCTCTGTGTAACTTACAGGACTTCCACTTTTAGCTACTACATCTGCGTATTCTTCTGCTTGTTCCTCAAGCTTCTCTTTATTAGATTGCCTAAAGGTTCTGAATATGAGTTCGGGGTTAGACATCTTTTTTCCAGTTAGCGTTGTTCTTCCTATGTCCGTTCCAAGCTACAAACCCACCCAATCTTAGTGCGTAATAGGCTAAGTAGTTAAGCACATAAAATCCGTTCACTGCGATGTTGATGTCGCGGAAGGTTTCGTCCATAGACTTTTGTGTCTGTATGCCGTTGCCACTCTTCTTGCTAGCGTGTAACAACGTCTGATACTTGTATCCATAGTCATGCACCAGTCCACCCATTAGCAATACACCCATTGGTGATAGCCAAGAGCGAAAGAACTTCGGTACACTCGCGCCGTCAAAGACAAATCCTTTTGGCACTACATAGGTTGTTTTGTCGATTGTGTACTTCCAGTCCTTAACAATTTCCCACTTGCGTGATGTAGTAAGCCACATCTTGATACCTTTCCAAAACCCAACACCGTTTGTACCCATTGGCAATGGCTTCATGTGTGGCATCTCTGCTACGAACTTTATCTTTGCTTCTTTCTTATCGAACTTGTTGATTATCCAGCCTATAAGAATTGCTGAAACTATTACTCCGTAAATCACATACATCATGTTTTGCTCCTATATATTTATTGGGTATGAGTCGTAGTGTACACTATTATTTGGCGTCGCCGTATGTATCTGCTATATCGCCTTCACTCCAAGTGAGAAGTTCTGGCCACCAAACAGGAGGTGTACGCATTATCTCTTGTACTTTGTCAAGCGTCGTTTGAGCTTGATCTCCAGGAACTACATAGACGAGTTCGTCGTGTACCATAAGTGCAGGTATTAGTCCCAAACGGCGTTGTACTTCTAAGGCATTATCTGCGATGACGCATCTCGCAAGGTGCTGAACAATGTTCTCGTCAATTTTCCCTGCATATATCCTTGCCTTGTTACGTCCTTCACCGTACACAAATTCACTTCTACCTGTTTCTTCGTTCATTTCTGTGCGTAAGTTAGGGTATCTGATGATACCTTTAGGTGTTTGTAACCCCTCGGGTATAGGATATACCATTCCCCATGGGTCAACTGCACCACCCGTTGCCCCTTGAATGATTGTAGTTAACGCTTTGTGGCATGTCCTCCATCCAATAGTTATCTCGGGGTATGTCATTCTCCATGTATCTACGATGTCTTTCGATTCGTCTAGGTCTATGTCAACGCCACCCATTAACTTGGCCACTTTCTGAAAAGTAACAGAGCCTGCACCAAAACCTAAGCCTAAGTGTGCAACCTTACCAACTTGCCGTTGTTCTTTACTTATGTTGCCGTCATATACCTCATAGAGTTTACTGGCGAAGTCTTTATATAAGTCTGCCTTCTCTCTATCTTTCTCGAACAGTTCCATACTAGATGGTACTTTCCATAAGAAGTGGTTAACTCTTAGTTCAATACCCGAAAGGTCTGCCACTACTACCTTATGCCCCTTTGGTGCAATTAGAGATTTCCTAAGTGCATCTGATGGCTTTGGGTAGTAGGGGTTTACTCGTGGTAGGTTCTGTGGGTTATATGCCCAACCCGACCAACGACCAGTAGTGTCAGCACCGTAGTATTTTAACGGAATGGGTACTTTTTTTTGGGGGTGAGACTCGGCTGCCGAGATGAAAGCCTTGATACGCGT
>UEXM01001469.1_pt1 | contig 19826 bp, 5 predicted proteins | sample 1796661 | NCBI WGS metagenome assembly UEXM01 (sample SAMEA4772469, study PRJEB27181) | metagenome | reverse complement strand
TATGATTCCGGACTGGTAGGCATAGGAATTCCTAAAACTTCTTCGTTGTTTTCTAGATCCCCTCCTTGTATTTTATAATAGATTGGAAAATCATCATGGAATATCGGTGGATTGATTGGCGAATCAAACGGGGTTTGATAACCAAAGAAAGGAATTGTAGAATTGGAATCGCCAAGATTGTAACCATCAATAATATTTAAATATATCGGATTAATAGCAGGCACAATTCCTTCTGCATAGTTTTTGGTGTCCGCACCCTTTAATGTCGATATGGTATCTTCTGGATCAAAATATAATTTATCAGTCAAACTAGAAACATATTGAGGAACAGTTGTTGTGATAATATCACTTCCCAAACTTTCATATATTTCCATCTCCGAATCATAAAGGTTAACACTGGTAACATAATAGTGATACTGTTGTCCTGGCATAACTTCTATGTCCATAAAAGAATTTCCTAAACGAATGCATGGAGAAACATCATTTTGATTTCCAGTGCATATGAAGTCTCCTCCATCCAACTGACCATCATATTGAGACGTTATTTCAAAAAATGGTCCTTGATTTGAAATCGTAGATTTATAAATTCTATAACCATCAACATTAAACGGTCTTGTATTTGAAGATAAATCTACATCCGATCCTTCTACAAAATCGGGATGCTCATCCTCGTACTCATCAAATAATGTTTTTATAACATCAACCATATTTCGGGTTAATGTTGCCCAAGGAATTCCCCCAGTACTGGTAGTAATACCAACAAAAAGCAATCTTCCATCCGGTAAAGGATAGAAAGTTGGACTACTAGAGTCTCCTAAATAAAGTCCTCCAATTTCATCTCTTGGTGTATAGTCATCAAACCAAGAGTCTGGCGATGTTTTTCGTGATGGTCTTTCTCGATACGACGAATTTAAATTAAGATCTAAATCTACACTTTCTCCTGTTGTCCACGAAGAGGAACTAGAACCACCAGTATTTGAAAGTATATTGTTCCAAGAGAGATTATAACTATTAGCTTCCCATACTATTCCATCATCACAGCCTTCATCACCATTTAAGCCACCATCATCACACCAAAATCCTTTAGTATTTGTAGCTGCCCTAGATTTACCTTGTTGAACGCCAGTTCTCATGTGTTGATCTACAAAAATAAAACTTCTTTCACTTTGCTGCAATTCTGGAGGATACGCTACGGTGTCCCCCGTAGGATCTTCAATCCATTTATGAAAAAATGATTCAGTAGGTAAAGATGGAATAGTTATACTATCAGGAAGATCTTCTGTTAAACGAATTAAAACTGTATCAGTATCGCAATTTGCTCTGACATTAATATTATCATGAAGAGGGTCTATTTTTCCATGAGGAAGATTACAGACATCTTCAGGGCATCCATGAATACATTTATAACAACCATTAATTCCCGAAATTAAACCACCGCAACTTCTACAAGATGATTCTGAACCACATCCGTTTGGAGAACCATTAGGAGTTTCGTAGCAATTACAATTTTTATTGGGCAAAATACGAACAACATCAACCTCTCTTTCAATTCTTTCTCCATTCGGAAGCATAAAATATACTCTTCTTGGGTTAGAACTATCTTGTGCAGCACAACTTTTTGTCCATGTATAGTGTGCAACTCCTATTGCCCATCTTTTTCCAATGGCAGTCACTCGAGGCATTCTCGCTGTCCAAGATTGAGCTTCTTGATGAAAGGAACGATGTAATACTCCAAACCTATGCATAGGATAATAGTTACTGTAGCTTCTATCCTGTATAGAAACACAAGAAAAATCATACCCCAGAGACATGTATTTGTTTTGTGTGTTCCACCCAACAACTTTTTGCTCAGGTCTAACACCTGTGCCATCATCTCCATAGATGAAAAGATCATGTCTTACGGGATCAAATCCCCAATCATTTGGTCCAAAAAATGCCATCGTATTCTCCTAAACTACTTCAGGTCTATTTATAGAGTTAGTTTCACAATCATTTGTTTGTAGATGTAAAAGATCAGGATCATTACATGGACAATCATTGCACGAAATTGAACCCCTAGTCCATTTATATTTTAATGTCGCTGTTGAATTATTACATTCCGAAGCACCAGATAAATTTGCACACTCACATTCTGATAGATTCTCTAAACATCTATAGCATGTTTCACTATCATCTTTACCTTCAATTGGTAATGAATGACATGATTCCTGAATACAACACGTTCCGGTTTGATTTAATGGCGCACAACCACGCATATTTGAATTTACACAAGGAATTCCTGAATTATTTCTAGGAGATCCGAACTCTAATGAGTTTAAATTCTTCCATGTTAAATAAACATTAGCAGGAATGTAAGTGCCGTGAAGATTTGCATATTCATTCGCCTCTCTACAACTTTGACAATCTGGATTTTTCCAAGTTCCATCGGGATTATATTTGCCCGGATTTGCAAACGATGGATACTCTTTAGCCCTCATCATGTGAGTAACATTGCTACCTGCCGATGTTGAAGCTCTTAAATCTATTGGTGGTTCAGGAACTATTGAATTATTCTGATAATAAGAACAATCTGGAAGGTCTTGTTTCAGTTCTTCATCTGTGCATACATTTACTAAAGAAAAAGATGTTTCAATATTTGTAAATGGTTTTCCCTGACAAGTGGATTTATTTCCATTTATTAAAAGACATTCTTCTTCTGTTAGATTTGGTATACAATTTCCATACCAACAACATGTTCCTCTAGAAAGCCCACAAGGCGAAGAACAATCTTCACAACCAAGCGAACTTGAATGGATCTCTATACCTTCTGTAACAAATCCATTAGATAAAAGTATGTTATAAATGGCATCTTCGTCCATGTATAATGAAGGATAATTATATTTGTCTATACAAGTGATGGATATATCTGCCCCTAGAGGAGTTGCACATCCTACTAAATCTGTAAGTGAATCATAAGTACAACAAGGAAGTTGATTACAGTTATCATCACATCTTAAACTAGGATAAAAATCTCCACTCTTACTGTCGCAATGAGATCGTGTAGTATTAATACAATTACCATTAAAGCAGCAGGCACCTATTGGTAGAGATCCACAGTCTAAATCTTCACAACTGATAAATTTAGTTTCTCCTCTATATACATTTGTAGGCATATTTTCTGGAGGACATGATTGATTTTCAGAATCTAAAACATAACAACCAACATAATTTCCTGATAATCTTTCCCAAACACAACAAGAATTCTTAAAGATATAAGATCCACATGATCCCTCATCTGAGCATCTCATCGTCGGATCAAAAATTGTTGTTCTTGAGTTTGACTCTGCATTAATTAAGTGACATCTATATTCTGTTTCATCTGTGCAAGCTATAAGTTGATCATTTGTATCATATTGACAACAAGTTCCCTCTGGACCTTCAGTGCAATCTCCATGAAAATCACAACAGTCTATAGTGTCGCAAGTTTCATTAGCTGTAAATTTAGCTCCATCAATGTTGCTAGATTCGCAAGCAACAGAAGTTGTTTGATAACATCTGTAATCGTAGGTGAATATATTAGTTTTATTTCCGTCTGTTCCTATTCCTGAATCACCGTCCTCCTCGAATGCAGTTTGTGATTGGAATCTTTCTGGTATACAACAAACTCCTACAGATGGAGGATCACAATTAACTCCGTTTATATTTGAAACTTCTCCACAAGTAACACCGGCTTTCCATGCCAAACCTCCGGATCCACCGGGAGGTGCGTCTAAACAATCCCCATAAGTTTTACCAGCAGAACAATAAGTTATTCCATTAAAAGGCTGATTTCCAAAACAACATGCACCAGTTGGGAATGAACAAGGCCAGGAAGTATCGAATGATGTTCCTGCTCCACATGTGCTTCCGGAGCCTCCATAATAACCACCAAGTGCAGAACAGTCTCCGGGTGTAAATCCATGTTGATAATTTCTTACTATGTTTCCAAAATCTATTTTTGATTCAGGACTTAAACAATTTCCATCCACGCAACATGCACCGTGAGCAGTTGCTCCAGTCACACCACATCCTCCAACAGCATCTATCTCTGCACAATGAGAGTTGGGACCTCTTGGCGATCCTCCTTGCTCAATACAATCACAAGGTTTTATATCTTTACATGAGCCACTCCAGACCGGTTTATTTTCTGCATTTAAACTATTTGAATAATTTCCTATACAACAGGCCTGTGTTTCTTGTGTTGAAATCGAACAACAATCGTAATTTTCGCAGTCGAAATTTTTACCAGCCCAAAATCCATCCAACCTTAAACAACCCTCAAATGTCAGAGAGTAACATTGTCCTTCTTTGCAACATACTCCAACTTCACAATCTACATTGTCGCATGTTTGATTTGGAAAAAAGTTACCGCCAGAAGAATAACAATTTTTGAGAGTGATGTTGTCATTACAAGTTCCCTCTGCATCTCCTTGACAACATGCTCCTGTTAATGTATCTGGATCTACTCCAAAGGTTTGAGATCTTGTTCTAAACTGAATACTCATGGTCGGAAATCCTCACCCTCTCGTTTTTTGTACTTAACCGCATTTGAAATGGTTCTGGTTCTTTTGTGTGTAATAGTATTGATCTTTTTGTTTTCAGTCCACTGTCCACCCAAACCATTTATACAAAATTCTTTTTCACATTCAAATACATTTCCATTCTCAAGTTTACACGTTCCTACAACACCTTCCATATTCTTAGTTGTAAGTTTTCTTTGATTACCTCCGGGTTTATTTTCAGAGTTTTTCTCAAACGATAACTCATCGAAAATGGATGTTGATCTTCCTCCAATAGCTGTTGCGACTCCACCAAGTCTACGAGCAACAAAGTTTGAAGTATATTTAGGAACTCGTATTTCTAATCTTTCTCCTGTTGGAGAAGATACAATTGGAAACTCTATGATTGAAGTTTCCATCACAACATCGGATAAGAGAGAACTCTCGCATGCACAATAATTTAAAACATCACTATTACCTCTATACCAATCGTATTGTCCGCCAGGATCTGACTGCGTTATAGTTTTTTCTACATTATGAACAACTAACATGGCTTTAAAGTGATCGATTGTGAGATCTAAGTTGTTTATATCTGAATGTGCGTTAAACATTTCCTGTAGAGTTAAAGGCCTTTGAATTCCGTGTCCATTTAAAACTGCCATTTTTATAAAGTGTTCTCTTGCATTTTCTGTGGCAGGTATTCCAGCTTTAGAATATCTTTCCATATGAGAATATATTTCAGGAACGTAAGGAAGGAACCTAACAATTTCTCCTCTTGAATTTTCTCCAGATGGGAAACCGTTGATTGAAATGTACTCATATAAATCATAAACTACTTCACATGCAGATTCAGTACACAATATGCCAGACAACTGCTCTCTTCCGGTTGGAACTAAGGAAATCTGTCCCGAAAATCCTACTAGCTTCGGAGGAGTTCTTGTTCCTAATATTGGAACAACTATTGGGGTATGTTTCTCTTCATCTAAACTTGCAGATTCACATACTTCATTTTCTACTAAATCTGAACAAGTCGATTCTGGATAGAAAGTGCAATCACATTCATATGATCCAGATCCAGTTAGAGGATTTGGACATTCATTCATTTCTGTTCTTTTTGCAGTACACTCCGCCTCTGTTATGTACGAGCAGCTTTTACACTCTGGACAATCAGCAAGTCCACTTTCAGAATAATCAGTGCAACAACAAGCTCCTGCGGTTGTGTATGAACTTACAGGACAACTTTCACAAGAAGTTTCACAACTAACAGTTATGTCTGGGCTGCTACAAAAAGTATTTTTAGAATCTCTTTCCACACAATCTGGATTGCATGAACAGCATTCATATTCAATTAAATCTGTATCATCACTAACATTTGATGGGAAAGCAGAGCTACAGTTACAATCAAACACACATGCAAATCCAGAGCCACCGATTCTTGGATTGCAGTTTTCATCTCTACAAGGACCGCCACACTCTAAAGCGTTTCCTCCATATAGAGTAGTTAGACACTCTCCAAAACTTAATCCAGGCAAATCATCAGAGGGAATAGGTGTGGTTCCACCACATTCTTGACTATTACAGCAACATTTTCCACTAGTGAACTTAACACCATAAGCTCCAAAGCCATATAATGAATCGATTATTTTTGTTAGTCTTTCACAATCTATTGAGCTTACGTTCAGACAAGAAAAATCTAAATCTGGAGAACATGATTTTTGTAAAGGATAAACACAGCACGATCCTAATTCTGAATATGGAATTGAACTTCTGGCAGCCCCACCTAAAGGTTCAATCCCGACACAAGGACCATTGGTGGGCGTACAGAAAACATCACCACCATACTCTTCACGACTGACCCAAGTTCCACCATAATACTCACATTGAGGCTTGGTTCTAGCTCCACCACATGAGTAATCGTAGTTGTACTGGTTCGTATGACAACACTGTCCAGCGCCAGATTCAGAAGTAAAATCATGAGTAACATTGTCGCATAACAAAGAAAGATCTTCTGGATGATTTCTTCCGGGGAAGAAAACACCTCCCCGATAGCCGGGAGAAAAATTCCAACATTCGTATCTTGTTACCTCTTCATCGTACTGACAACAATAATCACAACAGACTCCAGTTTGATCTAAGTAGTCTACACCTTCTGGATCAGAACACTGAAAAGGATTGTTAGGATCACAAACAGTTCCCTCACCCAGAAAATAAGCAACAGTGTATTCATTGTTTTGAGATTCGCATTGTTGTCTATTAATAGTGTAATAACCACCACCATCATCGCATTGTGCGCCACCACCATCCGCATCAGGTTGGACGGTACAACAAGCTCCCGGTAGACCATCTACTGGGTTGCCTCCATTGCCGTCGTCGCTGCCGTTATCATCGCCGTCATCGTTTCCGTTATCATCATTGCCCTCATTGCCTTCGTTGTCAGTAGAACATGTGCAAGATATGAAAGCACAATCTGTATTGTTTCCTTGATATATTCCATTTAATAAAGTAGAACATTCTACAGGTCTAACTTGATCTAAACAAACTCCCTCATCTAAACAACAAGCTCCGAATTTATTTTCAAAATCACAGCAGCTAGTATTAATACAAAAACTATCATCACCATTATATGTGGTATATGCTTCTGTGTTGGTATTGTCATATAGTGCTGCACATTCAATTGAGCTTCTTTCGCTGCATCTAATGTATGTTCCAAACGAATCAAATTCACAACAAGCTCCAATTTTACCAAAATCTATGTCGCAAGGATCGCCACATGGATAATTAACGGGATCACAAGAAATGAATCTTCTAAAGTTTCCATTAAATCTTAGACACTCTAATGATGTAACATTATCAACACATGTTGCTTCACTGCTATCATCTAGTAAATTAGTATTCAAACAACAAGATCCAAGAACTTCAAATTCTTCCTCTGTGGGAAGACCACACACAGTTTCAGAACAAGCAACTCCCTCTCGGAAATTCCAACCATCTCCTAAATCAGTGCAAAATACTGGCGTAACATAATCATAACAATTTGGATCGTTGCCACTGACTACATGATCTGGATTACAACAAGAACCTAATATAACTTGATCTGATAATTCTTTGGGACCTGATATTCCATATCCAACGCCTGCTATTGTAACAAACCAATTTTTTCCGTTATCATATGAGAGACAATTCAGAATATCTCTTCCGTGTGTAAATTTAGGTTCATCAGAAAAGTAAAATCCGTTTCCGAATGATATACCTCTGGGACCACCATCTACAATCAAAGTCACATTAACAGATTCTCCATATTCTGCGGTGGTTCCCTCAGTGTCTACCCACGTTGGACCTTCTGCTATTGGACTTCTTGAGGCATGATAATCAACAGTTATTCCTTCAAGTTTGAAAGGTGCATAAACTAGATGAACATTTCCTTCTGTTGTTGTTATGAAAAATGGATCTTTCTGAACACCAGCAACAGAATTGCCATGAACATGAAAATATTCTGAGTGGTTTACAAATTTAGTTGTAACAGTTCCCCATGTCAATCCACCATCGCCGGCTCCCGGAGGTGATGTAACTTGATTGTCTGTGAATGTCAACCCATAAGCATCTTTTGCATTTTTTCTATCAACAAGATAAGCAATTTCACCAACAGACTGACCAGTTACTGTTCCAAACTTAGCACCATCAGGACCACTAATTCCAATCATACTAAAGGTAGGTCCGGTTCCAATTCCTAAAGCTAAGTCTTGATAAAGAACAAAGTCTCCACTGACTCCAATTCTACGGAAACTTAAAGTAGCTCCACATATGCCTTGATTGGGATTCTGTGTTCCCCACGTTATTGAGTTAGCACCATGATCTATGAAAATTCCAGTTACACCATTTCCGGTATTTCCAAAATTAGCTGTCCCTCCGACAACTACTCCATAACCACCAGTGAGACCTCTTGGGGCAGCAGTCACTACATTTCCATTATTATCTGAGAATTGAATTACATAATAATTATATCCTGGCTTTGAAGGATCATCTTGTAAATATGTTCCTACTATAGTCGTTCCTGTAGGACCGCTTGGACCAAATGAACCAGTTGCTCCGGTGGCTCCTGTTCCACCAGCAGTTCCGCCTGTCCCTTGAATTTGATGACCAATTGGACCAGTAGGCCCAGTGTAAGGCCTAATAGCACTTGTTCCAAAATATGCTGTATATCCTAAAGCCAAAATTAAATCCTTTTACTCTATTTAGTAACCATAACCTGTAGATGGAGGAGAAGAAGGAGAAGAAGGAGAACTTCTTGGTGGTGGAGGGGGAGGTGTAGGTGTAGATCTTTGCGGAGGAGATACTGTCTGCTGTGCCTGAGTAACTCTCGATCTTGTTGTTTCTGATATAGAAACATTTCTTTCCGAATTTCCAGTAGCTCCAGAGAAAGGATCACAGGAACTACACCTGCCTGGTCTATTTCCCAAAACACAAGTTCTATCGCATTCCTCACATACCGTCCAAATTGTTCTATAACCTTTGACTTTCTCACATTGTCTTCTTGTTAATGGTAAACATTTTCTTAGATCACCTACATTATAATTACCTTCAGATCTAATTGTATAGTGACAACAACATCCCTCTTCCTTTTCCCTTTTAGCAACAGTCGAAGAATCATTTTCTGGCAATAAAGATGCACAAACAATATCTTCTTTTCTGTAAGAAATAATAAGTTTGTTCATCTCTATTGATATTTTTGTTTGCTCTTGGGATGTTTCTAATCCAGTGCAATCACAAGCATGTAATTGATATGCTTTAGTGAAAGTTTCTTGTTTTTCTTGATTTAAAACACAAAGACATCCGTAATAGCGTCTCAGTTCTGGAGTTATTTTTTGATCGTTTGATCTTTGACACGCTTCACATTTTTCATTTCTAATTCGATTTATTAAGTCAATTGTATCTTCATTTTCATCATAGCAAAATTTAAATCCTTCTCCTGTTGCTCCTGAAAAATCACAAGAGTTAGATATTCCCAAAGGTTCTGATAAACAAATTTCATCAACTGAAGGGCTTAAATTAATCACTCCTTCGTTTAGTCTAGATCTAAAGGCTTTTTTTCCTTGTCTAATTTTACTAATTGATTCCTTTGTATACGAATCGGATTTTCTGCTACTACAAGTATTACAACATAGATCATCTTTTCTGGATATTCTTTGGTTGCAACGAGATTTATTCCATCTTTTTGCATCCCCATTGTTTCTTTTTTTACATTCGGGACATGTGATTCCATCTTCACATATGGCTTTATTTTTAGTTTCATCATAGTAACAACAACTTCCCAAAACATTCTTTCCAGAAGGACATTCTGTTGGTCTATCTCTAGTTGGTTGTTTTACTTTTTTTGCCATTTATTTTCCTATCCTCCAAAGCTATAGTTAGAGCCCATTGGAACTGGATCGTTGCCAATTTCTATTTTTAATCTATATGGTTTATTATGACCATGAAAGTCAGAGCAAAATCCTCCTAACCGTGAGTCACTTTTTCCACTTCCTGCTTCACAGGTCAAAGGATTGAAGTCTGGTCTGTTAGGATCAATATTTACGCTTAATGCATTGCATGGGGGATGGTTATAAACATAACCGTCCCTTAAACTCTTTTCTGTGAAAGGATTAGCATAATTAGGAAGATTAAGTTCAGGAGTGTCGCTCTGTTTTTTTCCTGAAACATATTCATTCTTGTTTATTAATTTTTTTCCTAGATCTTTATCTATCATTTTTTTTCCTTAATTAAATTCTTATCCCAGACCAGGTCCGCCGCCACCATTGAGGTAGTCGCAACAATCACCGAAACAGGTTCCATATGGACAGTCAACTGTCGCTGGTCTAGGCGAACACTCGCCAGTTCCATCTGGAGGACAGCAGCAGGGCACAGACCCTACGGCTTCACAAGTACCGTCATCGCAGTAGAGGTCTGCTGGACATTCATTTTGACATGAGTTACATATACCGATTGTTCCTGGTCCACAATTATGACCCGGCTCCTGTTGTTGACAATCTGTCTGATCGAAGTTTGCTCCTTCGCAGTCTTTTTGTGTTTCCCATTCACCACCCGCACCATCACTATTGGAAGCTCCAAATGAATATACATTAAATCCAGTTGGCAGATTACAGTTATCCCCAGATCCTACTGTCGAACAATCAAAACCTATACCTTCACTTATGGTTACGTTATTATATGGATCGTTCGCAGAGTAGTTTGACCTCATATATGTACTGGATCCTGTGTAATTAATCCACTGCTCTCCATTATCAATATTAAAGGATTCACCCTTCAATACCCATCCTGATATAAACTGTGTAATAGGAACGTCGTTAAGCCACTGACCCGGAGAAATGACGGAGGTTTCTTTAGCACAGTAGCCTTGTGGCATGTAGTAAGCGTCTGTATTACCATCAATGCAGGCATATTGATCTTGACCCATAACACCAGTGTCCCACCCCATAAGACTACACATTATCATTGAACCATCTACTTGACCGGGTTTACAATCACAATAAAAAGACTTATTGCAAACTGCATCTGCTTTTCCTGTTCCAGATGGGAAGCTGTTTCCGCACCAGTTTTGATAACCGATCTCCGGAATATTCACTATTGCAGGATACATCACTACCGGAAACTCTTGCTGAGTTCTGCACCATCCAAAGACATCCGGATTTGATGGATGATAACCACCGGCCGGACCAGGAACTTTAGCTCTTCCATCTGGACATCCACTACCGGGCCCGCGTTCGCATTCACTTGAGAATGAATATGTAGGATACGATGAATTATTATTAAATTGCGATGAATCACAAGTTGTATTATCAACGTATACTGTTCTCCAGTCATCTCCAAGATCAGGGTTTAATCTACTAAAACATTTTTCTGATGTAACAGTTTGACATGTTCTACAATTTGATCCAGCGGGAAGCCAGGCTTGTTTATCTCCCTCGGACATATTGTTATCGAGTTTCCATTCAGTCACCGCAGTGAAACTTGAAGCTGTTGACCAACCACCAGCACTTTCTGTTGCAAAGATCACCGCATCTTTATATGGAACTAAATTATCATATGTGCCATTAAAATTGTAATTGTCTATTACATAATTAGAAGGAATCACATTTTCACAAGTCTGAACTCTATATCCATAACCGTCATTATATCTACTTGCTACAATTGGTACTTCACCGCCATTTGTGTGTTCAAAGTAATCATAGTTTGGATACTTGCACATATTCACAGTGCCGTATCCGGTATTAACAGAACCACAACAAAGTTTTATTTCTTCTTCTGCGGAGAAACATGCTCCAACAACTTCAGCTAGAGGCTCAGATAGACACTTGCTATCTTTCTTAGGAACTCCTCTTAGATTTCTTCCGCAAGAATCATTTCCCTGCAAACCATCAAGAGATACTGCTTTTTCTCCATCATTAGTTGCTGATGCTCCTAACTGACATCCTTCGCAATCAAGAGGAACATTAAGTCTCATTATATCTGTAATGAAATCGCCATTGCAGAAGTCTAAACCAGAACCACCACCATCGTAACAATCTTCTGCGGCAAAACCGTTCCAATCATAGGCACCCCATAGTGCGGGACATGTTTCTGAATCAAAGCAATACCGATATGTACCATTCCATTTCTTAGTTTCTTGATTCCAAATTAGATTACTCTTTGCAAACTGGTGAGCAGGACTATTCCAACCACACAACCAACCGACAAGATCTGGTCCTTCTTGATCATCACTTGCGCCAAAGTTCGCAACAAACTGCCAGTCTGGGAAGGTATATTCGCCTTCAATACCATCAACTTGACCAGCATTCTCGAAAGGAACAGTCAACGGATCATTATAAGCACCAGGCCATCCATTTTCACCTAAACATGTACAGCATGAGTCTGAATTTTCAAGATTATATTTTTCTTCAGCAGGATTTAGTTTTGGAAGTTCAATTTCAAAATCAGGATATAAACAATCTTGACAATCACACATACATGAGGAGTCACCAATATTTGCACTGAGATAGTCTTTATACCAATCGCATCCACCACTACAACTATTGTCATCACAATAACTTTGACACTCGACAGCACTTAAGAACATGGCACTGTCACTTCCGCCACAGTCTCCACAATCACACCATCCTCGAATATTTCCATCATCATCTAATGAAGAGGTTTTACAGTTTGCTTCATGAGCAGTTGGATCTTTGCATGGAGAATTTCCAGTTGCTAGAAGTTCTTCGGTGTTGTAAAATTCATTACAAGTAGTGCTTGGAGTTGTTGGGAAACCAATAAGAGAGTCATTTGTAACACTTGACCATGCACAACTTCTTCCTCCACACTCAGAAGTTCTTGCCCACCAATCATCTCCGTCTCCTTCTGAATCACAAGAGTTAAGATTTAATACGATTGGTGTTAATGGAAGATAACCGCCCTCTCCGTAACCCTCTTGCATTCTCAATGCTATTTCATTTTTTGCAGTTCCCCCTCTAGGTGATTGTTGAGTCAAGTGACTGTTCACTTGTTTTGTATCTAATCTTAGAGGAGCATTTGGATAAGTATAAGGAATGCAAACTGAACGTATGCCATCAGCAACCTCTACAGAATGTCCTCCGGGATCTTCTTCTCCATCGGCTGTAGATGTGCAACCTGAATCATACATGATCCAATGTTGTTCTGGATTATATCCAAGATACTTTGATGCAAAGTTTGATCTAATATTTTCTCCGGTGTCTGGATTCTTCACATAACCATCTAACCATTGGTAATTACTGGTCAAACCTATGATATCCTGATCAGTCAAATCACTATCACACATCGCTTGCTTTAGAGAATTTAAGTAGCATCTTATTCTTTGCCAAGCCTCAACTTCATCTCTTGCTCCCTTTGGCCAGGGCAATTGTAGAACTTGAATGTGATCTTTAACTGAATTTGTGTTATAGGTTAACTTAAACTTTCTTGCGTATGAAGGATTAAGTGCCTTTGGTTTACCTGTATTATTTTGACTTGCAATTTCCCAGTGATATCTCTGGTAGTTTCTTCTTGGATCGATTACCTGCATATCACTACTGCCTGTCTCATGAGTAGGGCCGCCTGGATTTGCTTCGTTCGTAAAGTTGCCAAATCTATCCCCGAGATAGGAAATGTTATAGGAATATGGTATAGTCTTGTCCCGATCAGCAATCGTTTCATTCCAGATAGGTTCCGTTAAGAGGTTCGATGTATAATACTCATCTCCAAGGTGATAAAGTGTTGTGACTCCCGATTTATAGCCTCTTATTATAGAGTCTTGAGAGTAACTCAGTTGAGTGTCATCTCCATAATTTTCAAAGTTTCTCCACCAACAGATGTCTTCAAAATCGCCCATAAGCAATGGGGCCCAACTGACCGAAGTTTGATCTATTCCTCTTAGACCAACTCCGCCCATGTGTTTGGTATAGTTGGGACAAAAATCAAAGTTTGGTTGTTGGCCACCATCTTCTTCTGTGTACTGAGGTAAATACCCGCAAAGACAGTCATGGTAGGAACCCAAGCTCTCCCCGGGCAGATTCGTCGGGTTATAGTTAGGATCATTGAAATTTTTATATTGGCCTCCCATTATTAAATTATTAAAAAGATTATATCTTGGCTGAACCCATGATCCATGAGGATATGTAGTCATCATTCCCTGTCTTTGTTGATATGTTGCCCAATACCCTCCTCTCGCTGCACCAATCCAAGACATAGCGTTAAAATCCTGACCAGCCTCGGTTCTTGTCAAAGGTTCATTCGGTTTTGGTCCAGACTTCCATGATAAGTAAACAGGGAAGTTGTCTGGGTTGAAGAAACTTTCCACTGGTGCGTCTGGCTGCTGCCAGGCGCTGCCTAAAAAGCCACCCCCCAATGCACCGGGTCTCAACCACCACGGACTAGGAGCTACACCTGGTCTGTTATATGATTCTCTGCCAGGGTATTGATAGGACATATGTGAGAATGGGTAATTTATTATTCCTGCCTCATGACCTTCTATAGCGACTGCTTGTCTTCCCCATTCACAACATTCTGGGCTGCATGAGAACTCGTAATTGTCGCCATTAGAATTGCCTCCCGGATTTGTCTCCTTAAAGTATTTACCCATTGCCCAACAATCAAAAAGAGTTGTTCTGCTGTCGCACGGACAACCGAAACCATCAAATTCACTTCTTCGACTATAATATTCTTCCCACCAATAATCGTATGAGTCTGCTGGATTTTCAGCCGATCCGGGATAGAGGAACTGCCTACCAATCAAAAATCTTTGATCTCTGTTCCATATATTATTACCATCTTTATCACGAACAAAACCTCTATTATCATTTAGACCATCATGATACCACTTTGAATCATTGACATTAATTCCACCAACTCCGGCATATAAGAAGTTTCCAGTGTTGCAGCCAGGATAAACAAGAGGTCCTTGAAGTCCCGGATCATTTGCAGCACATCCCGGACAACTTGAAATTCCTGGCTGTTCATTTGGATCACTACACGCTACGCACCAGTAATCATTAATTCCATCTTCATTATCATCGCAACAATTTACACTTGTGTCACCATCTGGAAGGTCGTCATCGCAAGGAGAAGAGGTACAACTTGTACATGCATGGAAGATTCCGGATAGCAAGGCACATTGAGTCTTCGTAGTTTCGCTACAACCTAACGGATTAAAGGTACAACACGCTCCACTTACTTCAGGGCATACTTCTTCATAGTCCTCACTATCACCAAAGTCTCGCTCAAACCATTGTGATCCATCAGGACAAGCACATTCAGGAGTTATTGTAAGGATTTCTGCACAGGTATCACAACAACTACCTTGTGTAAGCAAATCATTAAAGTATGTTTTTTGATTAAGAGATGAAGGATGAAGTGTGTCTTCAGTGCAAGCAAAAATAGGAGCTACAAAAGGCTGGCCCGGATCAATATTTTGACTCATTACACTGTTGCAACTTACTCCCGTGCAAGGGAAAGTAATATCCAGAATGACTTGGCCTCCAACGTCGGCTGGGGCATCGCGTATCGTCAAACCACTCGTTACAAAATCACTCTTCCACATATAAGTATGATTTAAAGGCGACGGATCATTATCATATCCCGAATCCCAAGGCCATTGTTTCTCGGGTCCATTATGTAAACAAGTGTATGCGTTTGCAACTACTGAACAATCTTCACAGTCACAACAAGGACCACTTGGCAACGGTGTTGAACAAATTTCATCAGTGACTTCTTCTACAGTCAGGCCGGAGTCGCCAAGAACACTTAATACTTTAGAGCATCCTGGCGTAAATTTACCGAGGTAAATCATATCATATGAGGGGAAAGGGTCGCCGGGACCTAGATCAAGTATATCACCAGGCTCAATATTACTTGGAACAGTTTGACTTCCTGTTGTTCTGTTTGAAACCATAATTCTAGAAAAATGTCTAGACTTTAGTTGAGCTAGTCTTGCATATTTGTATACTTCAAAGTTAGAGGTGTTTTGACCAAAAGCGAAGCCGGCACTATATACCTCTCCCTGTGGAACGGATGAAGTCCAATAATTTCCTCCGAAAGATGATTGTCCTAAAACTTGATTTAAATTTGGAAACTTTTGTGCTTGAGCTAATAAGAATCCAAACTCATGCAGAGAAGGAATGTATCTCTGATTGTCAGGGGTTAGGGCCACGAGGATATCATCGATGTTGTATATTGTCACTTCTGATTTAGAATACACTGCATTGATACCACCACTATATATTCCATCATGCAAATCGCCACCAGTATGCCAGTTGTCTATGGCGATCTGTTCATATTTTTCATCAATTACGCAAGAAGAATCAACATCATCCTGCGGATTAATAAATCTAAATCTATGAGTATATGGGCCGTCATACCAAACAAGAAATGGCATAAGATCGCCATCTGCGTTTCCAAAGCTCCAATCGTTGCCCCAACTTGGCCACCAACCTCTTGTGTTCCAGAACCCATCAGAAATTCTAGTTATGGCAGGACCAAGTTCCGGTGATATTCCTTCCTCGCCATCATCGCTTCCTCCCCATCTTCTAGTTTCTCCATTTTTGGCATCTTCTGTAGAAACAAACAAGTGCCAAGAAATTCTATCGTCTCCTGTAGGACAGTCTGGACAATTGGTGTCAGGCGGTTCAGTATCATCATCGTCATCACAAGGATTTCCAGAGCAGGTAGTATCATCTCCTTGATATACTCCACCTAAAGAATCACAAGCATCTTCTGTTCTAACAGAACAGAATGTTCCCTGACAGCAAGCACCAGTAGGATCATTATCATCAGGAGGAGTATCTGGACAAGCAGAGTTACAACTTTGATCTATAAAATGAGTGCAATTACAAATACCACCACCGGGAGCGGCCTGTGCAGATTTTTCAGCACAAGCTGAAGGTGTTATGTTATTTGTGCAAGGACAAGCATCACAACAACAAGCACCAAGAGGTTCTTCGGCAACACAACAATCAACAGTTGGATCTGTGCATAATGTTCCAAGTCCCTGATAAACTCCACCTATACTGTTACAACTTTGTGGAGTTTGGTTGTCCGTGCATTGACCCTCTGTACAACAAGCTCCAAGTTGATAATCACAGCAATTAATTGTATTGCAAGTTCCATCAGGTATTAGAATTCCATTATAGTTTTCACACTCTTCTTCATTTGCTTCTACACAAGTTCCTCCGACACAACAAGCGTATCTAACATCACAATCAACGCAAGTTGTTATATCTGTTGATCCGCCCAAACCGCAACCTTCAGGGGGACAAGTTTCTCCCTCTGCCCATATTCCCCCGGTGGAGATACAAGAGTCCTCATCATAATCATTGAGACAATCAATTGTTATCTGAAGTCCTGGCTCATCTTCTGCGGGTATTGAGAACGGATAGCAACATCTGCCCATTGGAGTTGTTTCGATTAAAGAACCACATTCACATCCAGAACAGTTTGCACAGATATTATCAGAAGCTGATGGAGATCCAAATGATATACATGGAACCCATCCATCCTCCGGATAATTCGCTTCAGTTGTATTGGGGTTCCATAATACAATATTGGAGCATTCATTTGGAAGTTGTTTTTGCTCTATTATTCCATATATTTCTTGATATGAATCGCCCCATAGACAGTTCAATTCTCCATCCTTACAATAACATCCATGCCATACTGGTAGTTGAGGTTGAGTTTGAAGACAACACTCAGAATCAACACCATTGAAATCGCCATTTAAGATATTACTACACGAATATTCGTTTACTTGATCACACAGAGAATCCTCTCCGAATATACAATCAGTAGAACAACAAGCACCAAGTTCTGTGCATAGAGGATCTGGACAAGATGTTGAGAAACAATTTGAGTTATAACCTCTAAATGATCCTTGAACACATTCGCATTGTTCTTTTGTTACATAGATGCAATCGGAACATTCATTTCCTTCACTGTCTTGAGAAGTTAAACAACAAGCTCCCTTCGGAAGATTTGGAGATTCGCAAGGATAATTGCCACACGACCATGATTCATCGTTGCAATTTGCGTCAACTACAAAGAATCCACCAAATTTTACGCAATCGTCCTGTGTGCTTTGAATGCATGTACCCATAGTGCAACAAGCACCTTCGTTTCCAAGGCATCCAGTATCAGCACAAAGAGTATTTGCGAAGAAACTAGAATTATCTAATAAATCACATTCCTCTGCACTATAGTAATCCACACATCCCAATCCACCATCTAGGAAGAATGAATCATGGCAACATGCTCCAATTTCATCACCGTCAAAAGAGAAACTACTTTCTTCTTTAAACCCTATGCTTGGATTTAATGCATACCATTTTCCTTCTCCAGCCTGTTCGACTTTGCGAATGAAGTGGAAAATATCCAATGCTCCATTCTTCTCCCCATCCTCAAATTCAAAGGCTGTAAATTGAGTCTGATCCCATCTACCAAGCTGATTATACTCTGGGAATATTGGAGATTTGTTTCCATTAATCTCACCAAATATTCGATAATGAGGATCATAATTATCTAAGTTTCCATTTATAAGACCGTGGTTGCCAGCATTGTGAAGAATTAAAGTAAAGTTCTGAACAACATCATGTGTTCTTCCTGTTGGTTCCACCATATCAGTAGGCAAAAATATTTGTCCGGTAGTTGGACCACAATAAACCTTTTGTATGTTTCCATCTTTCAGAGATAATTGAACTTCTTTTCCTTGAGCGCCGATGCCATCCTCAGGGCCTAAAGCGTAACCAACTGGATATGCTGTATATCCTTTTTGGTTTCCGTGTCTTTTTATCATTTCTCTATGGTTTATTAATTTAGCTGTTAATGCTTCGTGATATGCAGACGCACCATCAAGTGCTTTAGGCCAATCACTTGCATTCCAATAAGTTCCACTTGCACCATCAGCAAACGTAGGACCGTGCATATAAAGAATCTCTCCAGTGACTCCCATATCAATGCCATCCGGTGCATTTGATTTATTTCCTCCGAGATAAATTGTATCATCGTGGAAATGTAGCGAGACATCACCGCTAAACTGAAGTGTTCTAAATTCAGCAGTCTCTCCATAGACGTTTCCGTTTTTCGCATAGAATAAAGGAACACCTTCGCCCACATTTCTGATAATGATAGGTCCGGTTGCTCCTGTTCCGCCAGTTGCTCCTCTGATGTCCGCAGTGACACCTCTTTCGATATGAGGAGAGGTTTTAAGCCCTCCCACACCGGGAACTTCGAGAGTATATCCTCCACCAGTAGTGCCATTATCTAAAAAGAAAACTAGTGAATGTTGAGGATCTCCGCATATACCAACATAACGATAATACCGCATATCAAAAGTTGCGGCTCTTAAAGTTTCTGTTCCATCTTCATTTATAATTGTAATGAATGGTGCTGTGGGCCCACAATAACCAAAACCACTTCCAGTTGCTCCTACAGGACCAGTTGCTCCAGTAGGTCCGGTATGTCCAGTTGCACCCGCTCGTCCAAAAGTATGACCACAAACACCATTGACACAACCAGAACAACTCCCAGTAGGACCTGTAGGTCCAGTTGGTCCGAGAATCATGATATGGGCACTATTACTCATAAAAATCCTTTATCAATAGAATGGGTTTTCTTTTTCATTTCTAACAAACATACCGTACCATTCATGTTTTCCTGTATCAATATCCTCGGTCCCAATACTAATAAACTGTATAATATCTATGCCGTTAGTAAACGACGGTTTAGCATTGTATGGGAATTTCCAATTTGTTGGTAAACTTTCTGTATATTTATAAG
>UEXM01001468.1_pt1 | contig 19847 bp, 20 predicted proteins | sample 1796661 | NCBI WGS metagenome assembly UEXM01 (sample SAMEA4772469, study PRJEB27181) | metagenome | reverse complement strand
ATAAAGAATGCACCTAAACCTAGTGCAAGTAGTAATGTATTTAAAAGCCAATCTAGCTCGTTTAGCATGGTCGTTTCAATAGTTCAGTTGTTGAAAAAAGGAGCGCCATTATGTTGATCTTTTGCACAGCTTTCAACCAAGTAATTTTAAATTTTCAGATTAGTTTTTTTAATGCTAAAAGTAGGTCATTAATACCGAAAATAATCCCTCTTCAGCAATAATTCGATATTTTTGGCAGCTCTGCGGTTGCTGTAAATCAATACATAGGTAAAGGGTTCTATGCTCCTTATCCAGTCGCGGGTTTAGGGTTGAGTCCAGTAGTTTTGGTTCGCTTGAAAACAACCCAGGCCAATACACACTTTGGCTTACCATAGATGATTTTTTATAAGTAAGTAAGCTTGGCTTTGGCACTAAAACAAGTATAAGTAATAATATCGTGAAAATAAAAAACAGGGTCAGCTTGATACCACACTTTGCGCTATTTGAGTGTAGTTTTAATTGTGAGCCAGTGTTTGCAAGCTTATTACTGGATCTTTGTTTAACAGTAGCGGCTTTATTTTTTTTGCGACGACTCTTTTTTGTATTTTTCGACATAAAGCAAATCTGGCCTTTTTGGCTTAGCTCTCTATAATAAAGTAAATATTTGTATTTTAAGCAAATCACCAATTTCGCAGACACGGCTTTTAGCCTATAAGGATTATATATGAATACGCAGCTATCTATTTTAATAGTTGATGATGTTAGCACGGTGCGTAGCTTTCTAAGTCAAACATTGATGCATTTAGGGATAGAGAATGTAAAAGAAGCGTCTACGGCCGCGCAGTGCATAAGTGAATGCCGTGCAGCAAACTTTAACATTATATTTTTAGATATAGAGCTACCTGACGGCGATGGTAAAGAGCTTATTGCGCAAATTAATGAGTTATCACCAGAGACAAACGTGGTGATGGTGTCGGCGCATTCAGGCGTTGAAAATGTGAAGGATGCAATAGATAGAGGGGCAAAAGGATTTGTGGTTAAGCCATTTTCTCCGAAGAAAATTGCGGCGATGCTGAAAAAGTTTTATCCAGAGCTCGATAACGTTTAAAAAGCGTATTTATTTTGGGCAAAAAAAAACCGGCAAAAGCCGGTTTTTTTAATCTTGCAAAAACAAATTATAGCGCTTTAATTTTAGCAGCTAAACGGCTCTTATGACGAGCAGCTTTGTTTTTGTGGATTAGACCCTTAGTTGCGTAACGGTCTAGGATAGGTGTAGCAACAGAAAAAGCTTGCTGTGCAGCTTCTTTATCGCCAGCTTCAATAGCTACGATTACTTTTTTGAAGTAAGTACGCATCATTGAACGACGGCTTGCGTTGTGCTGACGGTTTTTTTCGCTTGTGATAGCGCGTTTTTTTGCAGACTTGATGTTAGCCAAGGTTTGCTCCTAACAATCTTAAATAAAGCTTAAATTAAAGGCCGTGGAATATGCCTGTTTTTATCATGAATGTCAATTTAATTTTAACAATCCAAGAAAAACTGCTCCTTATAACGAACATCAATTTGCCGCTTTAGCAGTTAATAGCGCTATTGTAACAAAGCAAGGGGTTCCAGCCTAGTGCTTTAAAGCGATTTATAAAAAAGACTATGGCATAATTAACCTAATTGCTGATTTTTAATATGGATTTATAGTGTCAAAAGGTTTGTTTCGTTCCGGGATGATTGTAAGTGCAATGACAATGATCTCGCGTATTTTAGGGCTAGTGCGTGATGCTGTTGTTGCTAACTTGTTGGGGGCAGGGGCTGCTGCCGATGTGTTTTTATTTGCAAACCGTATTCCTAATTTTTTACGCCGTTTATTTGCTGAAGGGGCTTTTGCACAGGCGTTTGTACCTGTATTAAGTGAAATTAAAGAACAACAAGGCGATGATAAAGTCAGAATGTTTGTTGCACAGGCGGCAGGTACACTCGGCACAATTTTACTACTCGTTACGCTTTTTGGTGTTGTGGCATCCCCCGTTATCGCTGCTTTATTTGGCACCGGTTGGTTTATTGATTGGTGGCAAGGTGGCCCTGACGCAGAAAAGTTTGAGCTTGCTAGTTCACTATTAAAGCTGACCTTTCCCTATTTATTTTTTGTAAGCTTAGTGGCGCTTAGTGGCGCTGTAATGAATGTATACAACCGTTTTGCAGTTGCCGCATTTACTCCTGTATTACTTAATGTTTCTATTATTGGTTGTGCCATTTTATTGCATGACCAATTTTCTGTTGGTGCATATGCATTAGCAATAGGCGTATTTTTAGGGGGCGTGGTACAGCTATTATTTCAACTGCCGTTTTTATATAAAGCAAAAATGTTGGCGCGCCCGCGATGGGGTTGGCAAGACGAAAATGTTAAAAAAGTGCGTAAATTAATGCTCCCAGCCTTATTTGGTGTATCAATTAGTCAAATTAACTTATTACTCGATACGGTAATAGCTTCATTATTGATGACAGGCTCTATCGCTTGGCTGTATTACTCAGATAGACTGATTGAATTCCCACTTGGTTTATTTGGCATTGGTATTGCGACGGTTATTTTACCTGCGCTATCAAAATTACACAGCAGTAAAAAAAGTAGCGACTTTCAACATACCCTAGATTGGGGAGTGCGATTTGTGATTTTTTTAGGGCTCCCGGCCATGATAGGGTTGATGATTATTAGCCCGTTGATTATTACCGTGCTGTTTGATCACGGCGCGTTTAAAGAGGCAGGCATTGATCACGTTAAGGCGGTGAGCTTAGGGGTGGTTGCCTACTCGGTGGGATTAGTCAGCTTTATGTTAATTAAAGTGTTGGCGCCTGGGTTTTATTCTCGCCAAGATACGAAAACACCCGTGCGCATTGGTATTATCACTTTGGTGCTTAACATGGTGTTTAATATTATGCTGGCGCCCTTTATTGGCTATTTAGGCTTAGCACTGGCAACCTCTATGTCGGCTAGTTGTAATGCCTACTTACTGTACCGACAGCTTAAAAAAGAGAATGTTTACCAGTTCTCCAGTATGAGTGGCTACTTCACTTTGAAGTGTTTGCTGGCGAGTGTGACGATGGGCGCATTAGTGTGGTTTACCAGTAGACACTATGATTGGGCTAGCTGGCACTTTAGTGAACAAGTTATGTTGTTGGTTGTGTTATTAATTATTGCGGTTGTTAGTTACTTTTTTATGTTGTTTTTGATGGGCGTTAGACTAAATACGATAAAAAGTGTAGCAATTACTGAATCAAATTAAAAAAAAGATTATAATCGGACACTCTGCGACCCAAGGTCGCATTTTATCGCTCGCTGAAAAAGGCATTAGGTGGCATGGAGTTAATTAGAGGTATACACAATATACGCCCACAACACTTTGGTTGTGTGCTAACCATTGGTAATTTTGATGGTGTTCATTTGGGTCATGCTGCCGTATTAAAAGGGCTGTTAGCGGATGCCAAAGAAAATAATTTACCCAGCACTGTAATGTTATTTGAGCCTCAGCCACAAGAGTTTTTTGCAAAAAACAATGCCCCGGCTAGGCTTACTCGACTGCGTGATAAACTTCGTCTATTGAGTAACCTGGGGATTGAGCGCGTTATTTGTATTAGCTTTAATCAGGCTTTTGCAAACATGCATGCTGAGCAGTTTGTTAGCGATATTTTAATTAAAAAGCTGGGCGTTAAAGCATTAACGGTTGGTGATGATTTTAGGTTTGGTAAACAGCGCCAAGGTAACTTTAGTCTATTGGCAACTATGGGCACCCAAGTGGGAATGAGTGTTAAAAGCACTGCCAGCTTTAGGCAATTAAATGCTAGAGTAAGCAGTACCTTGATACGAGAAGCGCTTGCTGAAGGTGACTTAGTTAGTGCAAAAGTTATGCTTGGGCATAATTATGCAATATCTGGACGTGTTATTCATGGCTGGAAAAAAGGCCGCGAACTGGGTTTTAGAACGGCAAATATTGCACTAAAACGTCAAGTTTGTCCGGTCAATGGTGTATTTGCGGTTCAAGTGATGATCGCAGGAAAGAAAGTTTTTGGGGTGGCTAACATTGGAAACAAACCCACGTTTAATGGAACTCGTGCCTTATTAGAAGTTCACCTTTTTGATTTTGCACAAGATATTTATGGACAATTTATGCATGTGGAGTTAATTGAAAAACTCCGCAATGAGAAAAAATTCGAGACATTAACACAACTGACGGCACAAATAGCAACCGATGTTGCCGCCGCTAAGCAGTGTTTTGGTTTAAATTAGGTAGCCGATAGAAACGGAAAGTAGGATTAATGAGCGACTACAAACATACTTTGAATTTACCGGAAACAATGTTTCCAATGCGTGGCAATTTGGCACAACGTGAACCAAAAATGCTTAAAGCATGGTATGAAGACGACCTATACGGTCAAATTCGCAGCGCGAAGAAAGGTAAAAAAACTTTCATTTTGCATGACGGCCCTCCGTATGCAAACGGCGATATCCATTTAGGCCACTCAGTAAATAAAATATTAAAAGATATTATTGTTAAGTCTAAAACTTTATCAGACTTTGATGCGCCATACGTACCAGGTTGGGACTGTCATGGTTTACCAATCGAGTTAATGGTTGAGAAAAAAGTCGGTAAACCGGGTGTTAAGGTAACTGCGGCAGAGTTTCGTGAGAAATGTCGTGCTTATGCTAAAAAGCAAGTGGAAGGCCAAAAAGTAGACTTTAAACGTTTAGGCGTTTTTGGTGATTGGGATAAACCTTACCTAACCATGAACTTTGACTTTGAAGCTAATGCCATTCGTGTACTAGGCCGCATTATAAAAAATGGTCATCTACATAAAGGTGCTAAGCCTGTGCATTGGTGTACAGATTGTGGTTCAGCATTAGCAGAAGCAGAAGTTGAATACCAAGATAAACAATCGCCAGCTATCGATGTACGTTTTACTTTTGCTGATCAAGATGCAGTAGTAAATGCGTTTAACTTAGCTGATGGCCATCAAGGCACTGGCAGTGTAGGGACTGTTATTTGGACTACGACACCGTGGACCTTACCCGCGAACCGTGCGGTTGCTGTGCATGCTGATTTAGAATACGCGCTAGTACAAGTAGACGATGAAGGTGCTCAGCAGCGTCTGATTTTAGGTTCTGAGCTTGTTAAAGATGCGATGGATCGTTTTGGCTTTAACCACTTCCATATCCTTGGCTATGTTAAAGGTGCAGCACTTGAAAACTTAAACGTTGCACACCCATTTTACGACTTTAACGTACCGGTTATTGTAGCTGAACACGTAACCACAGATTCTGGTACGGGTGTTGTACATACTGCACCTGGTCATGGTCAAGAAGATTTCGTGGCAGGCCTTGAGTATAATCTTGAAGTAGCTAACCCTGTTGGCGCAAACGGAGTGTACTTACCTGACACTGAATTATTTGCCGGTCAACATGTGTTTAAAGCCAATGCGAGTGTAATTGAGGTGTTAAAAGAAAATAATGCCTTAATGCATCATCATGCATTAACTCATAGCTACCCACATTGTTGGCGCCATAAAACGCCTATTATCTTCCGTGCCACACCACAATGGTTTGTTAGCATGGATCAGGCTAACTTACGCAAAGATTCACTGGCTGAAATTAAAAATACTCAATGGTTACCTGAATGGGGCGAAAGCCGTATTGCCAACATGGTTGAAGGCCGCCCTGATTGGTGTATTTCGCGTCAACGTACGTGGGGTGTACCTATTGCATTGTTTGTTGATAAAGACACGGGTGCATTACACCCAAATACTCAAGAGCTGATTGAACAAGCTGCAGTACTTGTGGAAAAATCAGGTATTCAAGCATGGTATGACCTAGAGCCTGCTACTTTGCTAGGTGAAGAAGACGCTAAACAGTACATGAAAGTACAAGACACGCTAGATGTGTGGTTTGACTCAGGTGTGACTCATGCCTGTGTTGTTGATGCGCGTGAAGATTTAGTTGGTCCTGCAGATTTATACCTAGAGGGTTCTGATCAACACCGTGGTTGGTTTATGTCATCAATGATGACCTCAGTGGCAATTAATGGTCATGCACCATACAAGCAAGTGCTTACGCATGGCTTTACGGTTGATGAAAACGGCCGCAAAATGTCTAAGTCATTAGGCAATGTTATTTCGCCACAAAATGTGATGAATAAACTGGGCGCTGATATTTTACGTTTATGGGTAGCATCAACTGATTACACGGCAGAAATGACCGTATCCGATGAAATATTCAAACGTTCGGCAGATCGTTACCGTCGTATTCGTAACACCAGCCGCTACTTACTTGCTAACCTAAGTGGTTTTGATCCAAAAACGGATCAAGTTGCTGTTGATGATATGGTTGAGCTTGATAAGTGGATTGTAGGGCGCGCAGCACAGTTACAAGATGATATTTTAGCGGCTTACGATAGCTACCAAATGCTATTAGTAACGCAAAAGCTAATGAACTTCTGTACCGGTGAGCTTGGTTCGTTCTACTTAGACGTTATAAAAGACCGTCAGTACACGGCAAAAAGCGACAGCCATGCACGTCGTTCTTGTCAAACAGCGCTTTATCATATTGCTGAAGCAATGACGCGTTGGATGGCGCCAATCATGAGCTTTACAGCGCAAGAAATTTGGGAAGCACTTCCAGGTGAGCGCAGTGACTATGTATTTACTTCAACATGGTATGAGGGATTACAAGCACCAACAACGACCAAGTTTAGTAATGAAGACTGGCAAGCTATTTTAAATGTGCGTGACGAAGTGAACCGTCTGTTAGAAGCTGCACGTAAAGAAGAAGTGATTGGCGCAACATTACAAGCAACCGTAAACCTGTTTGCCAGCAAAGAGCTTGCAGCAAAACTTGCGGCGTTAGGCGATGAGCTACGTTTTGTGTTGTTAACCTCTGCGGTTAACGTTACCGAGGTAGATAGTCAACCTGCAGATTCACAAACTACTGAAATTGATGGTTTATACATTAGCGTATCAGCAACAGATGCTAAAAAGTGTGAGCGTTGTTGGCATTACAGTGAAGATGTAGGTGTTGAGCCTGCTCATCCCGAAATTTGTGGTCGTTGTGTAAGTAACGTTGACGGTGAAGGTGAAAAGCGTCAATTCGCTTAGGAGTTGTTTTTAGTGAGCAAACTAACCCAAAAAAGTGGTTTAGTGTGGCTTTGGTTGAGTCTATTACTGCTTGTAATAGACTTTGCCAGTAAAACACTGGTTGTAAACACCATGGCTTATGGTGAGTCAATTAATTTACTGCCTGTTTTTAGCATCACTTATGTACATAACTACGGTGCAGCCTATAGCTTTTTAAGCGAAGCGGGTGGCTGGCAGCGTTGGTTTTTAAGTGCAATAGCAATCGCGATTAGTTGTTTGTTGGTGTGGTGGTTAAAACGTCTTCCAGCGTCTAATAAAGTATTATGTGGTGCTTACTCGTTAGTTTTAGCCGGTGCTATTGGTAACTTGTACGACCGCATTGCTTATGGTTACGTTATTGATTTTTTACATGTGTTTTACGAAGACTCACATTTTCCCGTATTTAATATTGCAGACTGCGCTATTTGTATTGGTGCTGCATTATTATTATTTGACGCCTTTACCGGCGAAAATCCAAAGGAGCACAAAGCATGAGCCAAGCTGTAATTGGTGAAAACTCAGACGTTATTTTTCATTTTTCTATTAAACTAGAAGATGGCTCTGCCGCTGACTCAACGAAAGTGCATAACAAGCCGGCTAAGCTCACTATGGGTGATGGCAGCTTAACCGCTAATTTTGAAAAATGTTTACTTGGCCTAACGGCTGGTGAGAGCAAAACATTTGAACTTGAGCCGGAAGATGCCTTTGGTCAACCAAACCCAGATAATATTTATTATGTGGACCGTAGTAAGTTTGGTGTAGAAACGCCGGCTAAAGTAGGTGCTATTATTGCGTTTACTCAACCTGATGGCACCGAGCTTCCGGGTTTGGTTCGTGAAGTGCAAGGCGAGTCAGTTACTATCGATTTTAATCACCCATTAGCGGGCCAGCGTTTAACGTTTGAAGTTGATATTATTGAGGTGCAAGGTTAATGGAAATATTATTAGCTAATCCACGAGGCTTTTGCGCCGGTGTTGACCGCGCAATTAGCATTGTTGAGCGCGCTTTAGATATTTTTGAAAAACCAATCTATGTGCGCCATGAAGTGGTACACAATCGTTATGTGGTTGATGGCTTAAAAAATCGCGGCGCCGTGTTTGTTGAAGAGCTTGATCAGGTACCGGATGACAGTATTGTTATATTTAGTGCTCATGGTGTATCACAGGCTGTACGCAGTGAAGCAAAACGCCGTGAGCTTAAAGTATTTGATGCAACCTGCCCGTTAGTGACTAAAGTGCATATGGAAGTTACCCGTGCCAGCAGAAAAGGCATTGAATGCATTTTAATTGGTCACCATGGACACCCCGAGGTTGAGGGTACCATGGGTCAATACGACAATCAACAAGGTGGCATTTACCTAGTTGAAACCGTTGATGACGTGTTAAAGCTTGATGTTAAGAACGCAGATAATCTTTTTTATTGCAGCCAAACAACCTTATCGGTAGATGATACTGCGGATGTGATTGATGCCTTACGCAGCAAGTTTCCTGCTATTGATGGTCCGCGTAAAGATGATATTTGTTATGCAACTCAAAACCGTCAAGATGCAGTACGTGACTTAGCAGACAAAGTCGATGTGCTATTGGTTGTAGGCGCTAAAAATAGCTCTAATTCCAATCGTTTACGAGAACTAGCTGATAAAATGGGCACGCGTGCGTACTTAATTGACGATGCCAGCAATGTTGAAGCGTCATGGTTTGATGGTATCAATAGTGTGGGGGTTACCGCAGGCGCGTCAGCACCTGAAGTGCTAGTGCAGCAAGTGATTACCCGCTTAAAAGAGCTCGGTGGTAACCAAGTAACAGAAAACCCTGGTGAAGAAGAAAACATTGTTTTTGCTGTACCAGTAGAGCTGCGTTAATTTAGAGATAAATCATAAAAGGAGGGTCGAATGGGTAAGCAACTGTCACCAGATGCGTTACTTTTTTCGGCCCTTTTTAATGAGCGTGGTGTGCTTGCATCCCTCGTAGTAACACAGGTTGTGGCTATTATATTAGCTTTTGCTCCTAATGCTGGCGATGACATATGGCTGCATTTGGGGGCGATCAGTTTGTTTCTCCATGTAACTGTGCTGGTCAGTACCTCTTTTTTATATCTTTGTCGTCGATTACTCGCAAAACAGCCTCAGTTTATTCAGATCAGTTTTTTTATTGCTTCATATAGTCTCAGTACTGCTGTATTTAGTCTGGTGTTTTCTCATATTGCTTTTGATATTGAAAACGAAAAACAACTGACGTTTTTTGTGCTGCGTAATTGCATTATTGTATTTTTGCTTACCTTACTGTTTGTACAATTTTTGCTTATTCATTTTGAAAAAGAGCAGCAAACCAAAGCACTTTCTCGTGCAGAACTTGATGCTTTGCAGGCACGGATCCGACCCCACTTTTTATATAATAGCTTGAATACGGCGGCAGAATTAACGCATCATGACGTTGAGGCTGCAGAGCATGCAATTTTAGCACTAGCAGCGCTGTCTCAAGCTGCAATGCGTTCAGGTCAAAGTGTATTACTCAGTGATGAAATAACATTAACTAAACAGTATATTGCGCTTGAATCATGGCGCTTTGCAGAGCGCTTAAAGGTTGAGTGGTTATTACCAGAACATCTCCCTGCGCTATATATTCCATATCTAACATTACAACCTTTGGTAGAGAACGCAGTATGTCATGGCATTGAGCCAAGCCAAAGTGGTGCTACTATAAGTATTGAACTGCATGTGACAACACATTATTTAACCTTAATTGTAACTAATCCTGTACCTACTGAAACTGAAAATACTAGAGAGCATAACGGTATGGCTCTTGATAATATTCGTTCTCGTTTAAGTATTTATTATAAAGGTCGGGCGCAACTGACAATAACCAACAAAGATAATCAATTTAGAGTCAAAGTAGTTATCCCAAAACAAGCAGAGAATACGTTATGAATGTATTGATTGTAGATGATGAACCCTTAGCAAGGGCACGATTGAAGCGTTTACTCGCTGAGAACCATACATCCATTCATGTGCAAGGAGAGGCTTGTAATGGCAATGACGCTTTAACAAAAATGAAAAAGCAGCAGCCTGATTTAGTGTTTTTAGATATTGATATGCCAGGCTTAAATGGCATCGAAGTGGCCAATCAACTCAATGATCTAGCGGTACCTCCGGCGATTATTTTTATAACCGCTCATCCTGAGCATGCACTTGATGCGATGCAGTTAAATGCAGCCGGATATTTGGTAAAACCTATATCAGAAAAAAGTTTGCAACATACATTACAACAGCTAGGACGTTTAAACAGAGTACACCTGCAACAACAACAAACAGAAAAAATAACCTATCAATTAGCAGGCACCGTAAGAAGTATAAAAATAGAAAATGTTTTTTATTTTTATGCACAGGAAAAGTATACCAAAGTTGTGTTCGATGGTGGGGAGGCTCTAATTGAAGACAGTTTAAAGCAACTTGAAATGCAATATCCTCGTCACTTATTGCGAATTCATCGAAATACCTTAGTGAATAAAAATAAAATTTTGGCACTCCATACACTTAAAAACCATCAACATGTTATTGAACTCAAAGGGTGTTCACCTTTTTTAGCTGTTAGTCGTCGAGCGCTCAAAAGCGTAAAAAGCGTACTTTAGCACACCGACCTATTAACCGCTTATCAACATAATTAACCGTTGGTCGTGGTCCTAGTTGAATCTATTTTTTTATTGCATACACTTAGTATCAGATAATTATTATTTGGTTTTATTATGTCTTTGAGCACGTTTAAATTGCAAAAAGGTTTTACCCTTATTGAGGTCCTGATTGCGTTTATTATTCTTAGCTTTGGTTTATTGGGGGCTGTAGCCCTGCAAGCAAAAGCAAAACAAGCAAGCTTTGATTCAATGCAACGTGCTGCTGCTGTGGCATTAGGTAACGATATTATTCAACGTATACGTGTTAATGATACCTCAGCGCTTGTAACTCAGTATAAAGGCAACTTTACGAGTGAAACAACTTTAAATTCATCCAATACTTGCTTCAAAGATTCGTGTAGCAGTGCGCAAATCGCTGTATTAGACATAGAGCAATGGAAGCGTGCCATTCGTGCTCGTGAAAATACAGGGTCTCTTGATGATGCAATCGTGTGTGTTAATCCCGAAGCGGTAGCAGGCTCTGGCGGTAAAGCGTTTAACATTGAAGTAATTGTATCATGGCAGGGTAGGCAAGAATTCACTGCAAATGAAAATACAGCAAATATTGATTGCGGAACAGCTGATAAAAAACGCCGTGTAGTAGTACTTACCAGCTATGTTTATGTTAGGAGCTAAAATGAGGCAAGCAGGGTTTACACTCATTGAAATGATGATCTCTTTGTTCATCGGCGGGCTAATTTTAGGTGGCGTCATGTTTACTTATATTGGTATGAAAACAACCACCAAAAGCACCATGGCAATAGGTGAACTGCAAGAGTCAGGGCGTTTAGCGATTAATATTATGCAACGCGATATAGAACAAGTAGGCTTTTGGGGCACATTTTATGGCAATTCATTTACTGCAATAAACACCTCATCATTAGCAAGTCCAACAGGTGATTGCTTTGAAGGTCTCAACAATGGCAGTTTTCCTGATTTAACCAGCAGTAGTAACTTTAAAACCCTTTATGCAAAAACAGCGGCAAGTCCAAGTGAACTTAATTGTGTTAATAACCCTGTATCGGGCACTGATATTTTACAAATTAAGTTTGTGCAAGGGCACCAATTAGATGTAACTAACGCGGTTAACGAAACAGCTAATAATGATTATTATTTTGTGGCCGAACAAGAACTTGCTCGTTTTGTCAAAGATCAGGTTGATGCCAACACACTTAATGTCAATGCCACTGTGTGGCCTTACAGCCACCATGTTTATTATATTAGCGAACAAACTTATACCGTAAATAATAAAAAACTAACAGTGCCCGCATTGATGCGAAAACGCCTAACTGGCAACGGTATGACCACCGAAACAATCATGGAAGGGGTTGAAAATATGCGTTTCATTTTTGGTCTCGATACTAATGGTAATGGCAAGGTCGATTCGTATCGCAGCATAAACAAAATGACTGCAGCTGAGTGGGGCAATCAACAAGGTATTTTAACCGTGCAGCTATTTTTATTAGTAAGAACATTGCAACCCGATCCAAGCATAAATAGCAAAAAGCAAATATATACACTCGGTGAAGATGAAAACGCGCGTAAGCTTGAAGTTACTGATAACTATAGGCGTACTGTATTTACTACCACTATTCGTTTAAATAATGTAGGGGCAAATTTATGGCGTATTTAACACCCACACCTACACAGCAAAAGCAAAAGGGAGTAGTGCTTATTACTGCTCTAATTATGGTAATAGCAGTAACCGGTATTGCCGTTACATTAATGAGTAGCAGTACCATTGACATTAAAATTACCAATGCAGCACAAGAGCGGGAAGTGGCAGAAAACATGCTAGTCGGCGAGGTTCAACGGGTGATAGCGCAAGAGGCTAATAAAGGTAGCGCTAGTCAGTTTTTCTTGACTAAGAACGAGATCCCTGAGCAATGGAAAACGATAGCTACTCATGATGGTATGCAAAGTGTCATGACCAATTTAAATAAGGGAGTAATGGAACTCAACTGCCCGCGTAGGTACAACCCTACCCAGGGAGTAGTATGTAACATGATGCAAGTGACCACAACTATAGAATATGGCTCTAAGAGCAAGCACCAGCTAACGGTTGTAACGGGTATAGCGCAAGAAATGGCTGATAAAGGTAAGGGGATTTAACATGAAACGAGCAACTAATTTAGTACTTACCTATATTATGTGCCTTTTTTTTACAATGACCGCAGCCGCGGAAGACATAGAGTTGTATGTAAACAAGAATGCCAACATAGATGAAAAGCCACGGGTCATGATGATTTTTGATACATCGGGAAGTATGGATTGGAGTGTTATCAATGGTGATGATCAAGTCTGTTACACAAAGTATCAATATGAAGAGACAACTGGACGTGGCAGAAATCGTCAAACTGTTACATATGATGCTTACCAACAGGTTACATGCTTTGCAAGTAAGCCAGAATATAATGAATACAATGAGCAATGCTATATAGGTGTAAATGGCGTTGCAGTTGCAGATTGCCATGACCGAAGAATTGATGTAGCTAAAAAAGCAATAAAGCAATTAGTTAGTGATAATGATGATATTGAATTCGGTTTAATGCGTTTTAAAGGTAATGATGGTGGGTATGTACTCGCTAGAATTGGTGCAAATGAAAATACACTAGTTAAGAAAATTAATGAACTACCTGCATATGGTTCAACTCCATTAACAGAAACTTTGTGGGAGGCATATTTATATATTACAGGGAAAAGTATTAAGTTTGCTGATGGTGTGCAAGATAGGGATAAAAGTGTTGATAATAATAAAGATTACAAATCCCCCTTTAAAAAAGATAAAGGGAATAAACTGCGCTGTGATAACTCCATCAATATTATTTTAATGACCGACGGCGAGCCGCAAAATGATGGTGAAGCGAATACGGATATAAATAATATTCATAAAAGCTTGTTTAATCGTGATGCTAATTCGTTTGGTTATTATAATAGTTACTTAGTCGCTTTGGCGAGAATATTACATGGTACTGAAGATAAGCAAGTTGATCTCTATCCATCTACAACAGAGTCTATTGATACGGCTCGCTTATTTACCATTGGTTTTGGTAATAGTATGAGGGTAGAGGCACTTGATCTACTTGAAGAGGCTGCAAAAGTAGGGGGGGGTAAATATCTTCATGCAAATTCGGCGGATCAACTATCTGAGGCGTTTAAAAATACTATTACATTAATACGCGAGGAGAACAGTACATTTACCTCTCCGTCTTTTGCAAGTAATAACGTGGATCAAACCCGTAGCAAAGATGCGGTATACCTTGCGATGTTTTATCCAGAGGTAGGTACGCGCTGGCGCGGTAATTTAAAAAAATTAAAAGTAGCGGGTAGTACACTTATAGACTCGTCATCAAAGCCTGCGTTAAATAGTGATGGGCTTATTAGTAACGAGGCTAAAACGTTCTGGACTACGGGCAACATAGCGGATGGTAATTCAGTAAAAAATGGTGGCGTAAATGCTATGCTTGCAAATACAACCCCCAATAGACGTGTGCTATTTTCAGACAGGGGGGTATTTACACCAGCAGAGATTGTTAAGTCATTTAACAATAATAAACAGGCAGCAGCGGACTTTTTTACTGTGACCAAGAACGATCTTGATTCAACAATAAACTGGGCACGTGGTGTTGATGTTGATAATGAGAATAGTACAAGCACCCAGCGAGCTGACATTTTTGGCGACCCTTTACATTCAAAACCTGTGGCGATTGATTATGGCAATAATGATGTTCGCATACTTATTGGTACTAACGCAGGCTTTTTACACATGTTTAAAGATGATGATAGTAAGAATGAAGTAACTGAAAGCTGGGCATTCATACCTTCAGCGTTATTTAATATTATTAAGCCGCTTAGAGCCAAAGAGGCCGGAAAAAAATATGGCATGGATGGCCCTATTAGCGTGTACTCTAAAAATGAGAGTTTAGATGCCGATGGTATTAATGATGGCATTGTTAATGCGGGTAAAGGTGATGCTGTATGGGCGTTTGCAGGCATGCGACGTGGCGGTAAAAACTATTATGGGTTAGATATTACTAAGCCTGACTCACCTTCTTTAATGTGGAGTATTAAAGGCGGGGTAGATTCAGGTTTTGAAGAGCTTGGTCAGTCTTGGTCGAAACCACAAGTTGCGTTTATAAAGGCCTTTGGTGATAAGCCCGTTTTGATTTTTGGCGGTGGCTACGACACCATTAAAGATAAAGACAAAGGGAATAAACGCGATGCAGACTCAATGGGTCGAGATGTGTTTATTGTTGATGCTAAAACCGGTAAAAAGCTTTGGTCACTGCGCAGTAACAATAGCTTTACTGGTAAACACAGTATTGCCGCAGACGTTACATTGCTTGACTCTAATTACGATGGCTATATTGATAGAATTTACGCAGCAGATACCGGTGGCGACATTTGGCGTGTTGATATGCCAGGCAGTCAAACAAATGAATTTAGCCACTTTAAACTTGCATCGCTTGCTGATGGTAAAGACAGGCGCTTTTTTTATAAACCAGCCATAGCGCGAACTATATTTAGTAAAGTGACTCAAAAAAAGGGTGTTACTTCACGTGTTGAAACTCCTTACGACGCCATCGTTATTGGCAGTGGTAATCGCACTAACCCTATAAACTCAACCACAGCCGATGAGCTTTTTATGATAAGAGATGAAAATACGCTCACAAAATCATTTAAAAGTAACGCTCCTGAAACTATTTTATTTACAGATTTAATGTCGATGAATGAAGATAAGTTTGGTAATGCATTAAGTAATGTTAGTGAGTTTATAAATCTAGAAGTTGAACTGACAAATACATTTAAAGGCTGGCATTATACGTTATCGCCCGGCGAAAAATCGCTTGCTGCGGCAACCGTGGTAGGAGGCGTTGCGTATTTTACTTCATTTAGTCCTGCATCGGATACTGGACTAAACCAATGTTCGTTAACCGGTGGCGGTGGCTCTTTATATGCATTTCATTTGCATTACGGCACTAAAGTATATGATGAGTTAAAATTTGCCACCAGTTATGAAGTCCCTGATACGCCGCAACTTTATTTTGGTGCCTCATGTGTTGACGGTAATTCAGACGGTAAATGCGACGATGACACAACGGTTGACGTACAAAGCCAATTTTATTTAATTGGCCCAGGCATAAAAGGCAAAAATGCAGAGAATCCGCTTAGACCAATCGAAATTATTGGGCCTAATTTAAAAATAGTAGATGGTAAAATTCAGCTAGTTAACGATACTCAGCCTATTGGGTTTGGCTTTAAAACCCAGCAAATGTATATTTACAAACGTGAAGAAAACGATGAAGTGAATAATTAGGAGTCATTAAATGGTTGCCAAGCACACTGGGTTTACTTTAATTGAGCTGATGATAGCCGTGGCAATTGTGGGTATTTTAGCCGCTATTGCCGTGCCTAATTACAGTGAATATGTAAAACGCGCATCACGTGCAGAAGCCGCTTCTGCACTTTTAGATGCTGCAAACAAGCAAGAGCAATACTTTGTGGATAACCGAGCATATTCAACTTCGTTTAGCGACTTAGGTATTCAAAGTAAAACTGAAAACGGTCATTTTGAGCTAACAATTAACGTGGTTAATAGCAATGAATTTACAATCACTGCGAAACCCATTGCTGGTGCTGTGAAAGGGGATGCTGACTGCACGTCATTAACTATTAATGACGTTGGCTTAAAAGGAGCAACGGGTAGTAAAGGCGATACCGACATCAACTATTGCTGGGGTAGATAACATTAGTTATTTTTGGCATTTGTTGGTAGATTTTATTCGTATTCGCCCAGTTTGACTTATTGACAGAGCAAGCCCCTCAAGGCTTGCTTTTTCGTTATTTGGGCAATAGATAAAAGTACCGTTTTGAAAGCCATTTAGTGTACCATCTGGCCTAAATGTAATGGCATCTCGTGGGTATGTTAACGTATCGGCTTCATTTGTGTGCTCAAATGTACTGATCAGCTGCTCGTCATCGCCAAGCGACGTTGACTTGTCATTATCAACAAATATAGCGAGCTGGTTATGCCAGTCGTCTAATGTACATTTATTACTTTTTAATGCGCACAAAGTAACGTAGCTGTTTTTTTCTATAGCGTATAGACGAGCATAATTGATATTTTTATGTAATAAGCTAACTTGATTGCTCACGCGGTTGAGCGCTAAAAAGTTGGGTAAATAAGACAAGGATATTTGACCTACAATGGCAACAATCGCGAGGCTAACTAGCAGCTCTAATAATGTTGTACCATGGTGGGTAGAAAAGTATAAAGGTAACTTCATCCCTGAAGCCTCAATCTAAACATGCTTCTTACAAGTTTAGTAAAAACTTAAATTATGGCAAGTGTTGTTCAATTTATAATCACCCTATTTATTATTACCTAAATAAAAAGCGGTGCCTGATTGGGAAAGTGTGAGTGCCTTGCTATTATCTTGATTACCATTAGGTGAAAAAACAAAGTTACCTGGCGCAGTAGTAATGCGGCCACTGGTATTAAAGCGGATTTGGCTACTCCCAGAAAATGTCACTTTGTCGTTGGGGTTGGTTTTTTCCATGACTCTTATTAAACTATCACCACTGTCATATTGCCCATTATTATTTCCATCGACAAAGGTGACGACAACATTATCGCTAGCCCACTCAGTGGTGCACTTAAAATTGTCAGCTGAACTTTTCACATCAGCATAAGGTACTGGACAAATAATAACTATCTCATCGGTACTAGCCGCTTGTGAACGTGCAAAACTAATATTACGTTTAAGTTCTAATAAAAAATTTTCACCTCGGTTTTCTTCCAGCATATCGCTACTGTTCCACAACGCAATAGTGGCTATAATGCCAACAATGGCCACGGTGACCATTAACTCTAATAGGGTAAATCCACGGTGCTTAGTTTTCATATAAATCTCATTAACTCAGTCATGTTTTAGTATAGTTATTTTTATTAAAATAATCATACCATGATTATTTTTCACCGGTGCTATTCAATCTCTTTGTTTGCTATGAACCTCATGATTGTCTAAAATCGAGGCAACTGAAGCTTTCAAAAGTAATTACTATGAAAAAAATAGAAGCAATCATTAAACCGTTTAAGCTCGATGATGTGCGTGAAGCATTATCTGATGTAGGCATTACGGGTATGACAGTAAGTGAAGTAAAAGGGTTTGGGCGTCAAAAAGGCCACACAGAGCTATACCGTGGTGCTGAGTACATGGTTGACTTTTTACCTAAAGTAAAACTAGATATTGTGCTCGGTGATGAAGATGTAGAACGTGCTATTGATGTGATTGTTAAAACCGCACAAACAGGTAAAATTGGTGATGGTAAAATATTTGTCACTGACGTAGAACGTGTGGTTCGAATTCGTACTGCAGAAGAGGATGAAGAGGCTATATAGTCGAGTAAACCTCGTAAAAAAAGGCGCTAATTTTATAACTAGCGCCTTTTTCGTGTTATTTATTTCTGCTATTAAATTTACGCGTTTGCTCTGCATGCTGACTTAGTTCAGTCAAGCCAAGCTTCTCGTAACTTTTTTCCATCATGGCGAGTGCCGCATCAAGATAACTACTTTGTGAGTAGTGCTCTACCACATATTTACCGCGATTTGCGGCTGCTAAATAGGCTTCACGTTCGTAATAGTAAGTTGCCACTTTTAGCTCATAACGTGCCATGCGGTTTAATAACCAAACTAAACGACGTTTTGCTTCTGGCGCATAATCACTTTCTGGAAAACGTTTAACTAGAGTTGATAGGTCGGTATAAGCAACACGGGTGCGTTTAGCATCTCTGTCGGCTCTGTCTACGCCAAAGTATTCTTGGAAAGCATTTTTATCCGCCTTAATATTAACCAAACCACGCATGTAGTACATGTAATCTAAATCTTTGTGGTTTGGGTTTAAGCGAATAAAACGGTCAATGGTAGCAAGTGCTTGCTCTGTATTACCTGATTGGTAATGTGCATACACTAAATCCATTTGGACTTGTTTTGAAAACGGACCAAACGGATAGCGAGAGTCAATTGCCGTTAATAATTCAATTGCACGAGCGTATAAACCAGAATCAAGCGTTTGTTTTGCATCTTCGTATAGTGCTTGTGCCGATCTGTTGGGTACGCGTTGAATATCTTCTTGGTCAGGTGCAGACGAGCAGGCCCCTAAACTAAGCACTGAAACTGAAAAAACAATGGCGAATGCACGTTTCCCTATTTTATTTATCATTTTATTTGTTACCTTCGATGTCTTCGGCTAGGCCAAGTGGGTAAAACCGAGTAAACTATGCGTATTATGTTATGCTTTTATTAAAAGCGATTCTAACCCAGTCAAGCAAAGCTTGCACTGGTAAATTGGGTAAAGTTACTAATGTCAGAGCAAATATCTCTCCAAGCCGAGGTCCCAACAGACTTAGGTGGTAAACGTCTAGACCAAGTATTAGCGCAATTGTTCCCTGATTATTCACGATCACGGATAAAAACGTGGATTTTAGATGATAAAATCACCGTTGATGGCGAAATTTTCAACACCCCGCGTGAAAAACTACTCGGTGGTGAAGTTGTAGCTGTTGAAACAACAATAGAAGCACCTCGTGAATACGAAGCACAAGATATCAAATTAAACATCGTTTATGAAGACGATGATATTTTAGTGATCAACAAACCAATGGGATTAGTGGTTCATCCTGGCGCAGGTAACCCTGATGGTACGGTGTTAAATGCTTTACTACACTACTATCCAGAAATTATTAACGTGCCACGAGCGGGTATTGTGCATCGTTTAGACAAAGACACAACAGGTTTAATGGTTGTCGCTAAAACGATTCAGGCACAAACACATTTAGTTAAAGCACTGCAAAAGCGCGAAAACTTCACACGTGAATATGAAGCGTTATGTAATGGCACTATGACAGCCGGTGGTATGGTTGAAAAACCAATTGGTCGTCATGCTACACAGCGTACGCATATGGCAGTACATGAAATGGGTAAACCAGCTATTACGCATTACCGTGTTGCCGAAAAATTCCGTGCCCATACACGTTTGCGTTTACGTCTTGAAAC
>UEXM01001466.1_pt1 | contig 19863 bp, 11 predicted proteins | sample 1796661 | NCBI WGS metagenome assembly UEXM01 (sample SAMEA4772469, study PRJEB27181) | metagenome | reverse complement strand
AGAGCAATTAGTGGTGATGATAGTTCAAAACTTAAAATTAAACTTAAAAAATAATAATTAAAAATTTCAATATAAAATGGCAGCAATAACTCCATCAGCTGGAGGCTCGTTGAACGCAACGCCAGCACCAGCTAAACAAACTTTGTCATCTAACTACCTATCATTTACAGGTGGTTCAAATGACTGGTCTCAGCAATACCTACCAGATTTATACGAACAAGAAGTTGAAGTATTTGGAAACAGATCTGTAGCTTCTTTCGTAAGAATGGTTGGTGCTGAAATGCCTATGACTGCAGATCAAGTAATTTGGTCTGAGCAAGGTAGACTACACTTACACTACAAAGGTGCAGCAGTAGCTAACACCGGTGTAATTACAATCGCATCTTCAGGAACTCACGCAGTAAGAGTTGGACAAACTATCGTACTTAGCGATAACCAAACTTCTCCTACAGTAATTAAAGCGTACGTTTCTGCAATAGCGAGTGACAACACAACTCTAACAGCAATACCTTATACAGGTGGTGCAACAGTTGGAGCTGTATCAGGTTTCGTAACAACAGATGATGACGGGACAGCAACTTGTGACTTATTCGTGTATGGTTCTGAATTTAAAAAAGGAACATCAGGAATGACAGGTGCAGTAACACCATCTTTCGCTTCTCTATCTAACAAGCCAATTATAATTAAAGATAAGTATGAGGTCTCAGGATCTGACGCTTCTCAAATTGGTTGGGTTGAAGTAACAGGTGAAAATGGACAATCTGGTTACCTATGGTATTTAAAAGCCGAAGGTGATACAAGAACAAGATTCGAGGATAACCTTGAAATGGCAATGATTGAAGGTGAACTAGCAGCAGCAGCTGGTGGTGTGGACTCTCAGTTAGGTACAGCTGGAGCAGAAGCAACAGCAGGGACTGAAGGTCTTTTTGCAGCAATTACTGCAAGAGGTCACGTTACTACTGGTATCGCAGGTACATCTCCAACAGATGACTTAGGTTCTTTTGACAACATACTTAAGAAGTTTGATGCTCAAGGTGCAATCGAAGAAAACATGTTATTTATCAACAGAGAAGTATCTCTAGCGATTGATGATATGCTAGCAACTCAAAATTCTTACGGAGCAGGTGGTACATCTTACGGTGTATTCTCTAACAGTGAGGATATGGCGCTTAACTTAGGTTTTTCAGGATTTAGAAGAGGTTCTTATGACTTCTACAAAACTGACTGGAAATACTTAAATGATGCATCAACAAGAGGTATTATTGAAAACGATATAAGAGGAGTTGTTGTGCCAGCTGGTACATCTACTGTTTATGACCAAACACTTGGTAAAAACATTAAAAGACCATTCTTACACGTTAGATATAGAGCTTCACAAGCTGATGATAGAAAAATGAAATCTTGGACAACTGGTTCTGTTGGTGGCAACATCACATCAGATCTAGATGCAATGGAGGTTCACTACCTATCAGAAAGATGTTTAATTACTCAAGGTGCTAATAACTTTATGTTATTAACTTCTTAAATTTTTCATAGTAGAGCAGGGCATTGTATTAGTGCCCTGACTTTACTTTTTATTAACTTTTATTATATTATATCATGACACAAAAAACAAAAGCCGAAAAGGCACCAAAACCTATTAAAGAAGCTGTAGTTGAAAAACCAGTTGAAAAAGTAGTTGAACAACCAAAAGAAACAAAACCTTCTTGGGTTGTAAAAGACAGGGTTTATTCCCTTAAAGATGGTTTAGCACCTTTAACATATACAGTAAAAAGTTCTAACATATTTTATTTTGATGAAGAAAAAGGATATGAAAGAGAGCTTAAATATACAACAAATCAAAAAACACCATTTGTTGATGAATTTAAAGGAGTAGCTAAATTAGAACATATAACGTTTGAAGATGGAACATTATCTGTTCCTAAAAGAAAACAAACATTACAAAAACTTTTATCATTATATCACCCTCAAAGAAATTCATTATTTTTTGAATTTGATCCAGAAACACAAGCTGAAGATGAGTTGGATATGATGGAATTAGAAATTGAAGCTTTAAATGCAGCAATGAGCATGGAAATTGACCAAATAGAGGCAATAGTACGTACTGAGGCTGGAAATAAGGCATCTAAGATGACTTCTAAGGAACTTAGACGTGATTTGATTAATATTGCAAAGAGAGATCCTATTCTATTCTTAGAACTAGCGAATGACGAAAACATCAATATTAGAAATATGGGTATTAGAGCAGTTGAAGCGGCGATTATAAGCTTATCACCTGATCAAAGAACTTTTACATGGGGCGCAACAAATAAAAAATTAGTTACAGTACCATACGAAGAAAATCCATATAGTGCATTAGCAGCGTTTTTCAAAACCGATGATGGAATTGAAATATACGATGCAATTGAAAAAAGACTTAAATAAGTCATAATTATAGTATAGGGCTACTGTAATTGTGGCCTTATATTATAATAAAAAAAAAATATGGCAATCAGCATAGACACAGTTTATCAAAGAGTACAAGCTATTCTTAACAAAGAAAATCGTGGATATATATCACCACAAGAATTTAATTTATTCGCTAATCAAGCACAGCTTGAAATATTCGAACAGTATTTCTTTGACCTAAATCAATATGAAAGACTGCCAAAAAAAGATACTGAGTACAGTAACTTAGTAAAAATTATTAATGAAAGAATAAGTAAATTTAAAACTTCAGCAACACTTTCATATGTAACAAGCTATTTTACAATGCCAACTGATTTACATAAATTAGGTACGGTAATATACAATAGTACAACACCTGTTGAAGAAATAGATCAAAAGAATCTATTAGAATACACACTTTCCCCTTTAACAGCACCATCAACAACAAATCCTGTTTACGCACAGAATATACAAACTACTTCATCAGTATGGAGCATAGTGGTATATCCTAGTACTATAACTTCACTTATAACGGCTACGTATATTAGAAAACCTAAATCAATAGCTTGGTCTTCTCAAATAGTTGTTGGTAATGCTTTATATGACGCAAGTAATTCAACAGATCCAGAACTTCACGATTCTGAAGAAATTAATCTTGTTATTAAAATATTGTTATATGCTGGGCTAAGTATTAAATCAGCAGATATAGCTCAATTAGCAGACGCAAAAGAAACTAAAAAAATACAACAAGAAAAATCTTAATAAATGGGACTAATAACACAAAGCGAAAGAGAATATTACGAAGGCGAACAGCTTTTTACAGGTGATGGGAGCGACACTACGTTTACATTAACGTTTACACCACTGCCAACAGCTGAATCAAAATTTAGAGTATTTCTTGATGGATTAGAAGTAGATGATGATTTACACAGCTATAATTCAAGCACAGGAGTTATAACATTTACTACAGCTCCGGGTAATGGAGTAATAATAAAAGTATTATTAGAAAACCAAAATACAGGTAATTATAAATATATATCGTTAGATAACATAGTAAATAACTTTATGGTATCTTATATAGGAGATGGTAAGATTATAGACAATGCAAGAAAGCTAGATGTACTATTTCACTGTAAAAGAGCAATACAAGAGTTTAGTTATGATATAAGCAGAGTTGAAAAAATATTTGAAGTAACAATACCTGCAAGCTTAACACTGCCAGTACCACAAGATTATGTTAATTACGTTAAATTAGCATGGGCAGATGACAATGGCCTTGAAAGACCAATATATCCTGCTCGCCAAACATCTAGGCCATCAAAATCAGCATTACAAGATACAGATGCTACTTACCTATATGATAATGATAACTCTCTTTTATTAGCAGAACCTGAAATTACTCAAAGTTTTAAAGGTATTGAAACAAACCCTTCACTTGGGTCATCAAGCTCAAAAGATTATTTTGCACAAAATCCAACATACAGCGACAGTATAATAGGTTATGGTAGAAGATACGGTAGTAGCCCAGAAAATTTACAAGTAAACGGAGTATTTATACACGATGAAGCAAACGGTAATTTTGGATTTAGTAGCAATCTTTCAGGTAAAAACTTATTATTACATTATGTATCAGATGGGCTTGGCACTGATGCGGAAATGAAAATACACAAAATGGCTGAAGAAGCTGTTTATAAATATGTAGCACACGCTATACTATCTGCAAAAGCAAACGTTCCTGAATATATTGTAAATAGATTTAGAAGGGAAAGAAGAGCGGCAATGCGTAATGCTAAATTAAGATTATCAAATATTAAATTAAATGAGCTTTCTCAAATAATGAGAAACAAGTCTAAGCATCTTAAACACTAATTAAATGCCAGAAATTAAAAAAACATTCCTTAGGGGAAGAATGAATAAAGACCTCGATGAGAGACTTATACCTGATGGTGAATACAGAGATGCTGTTAATATACAAGTATCTAGTACAGAGGGTAGCGATGCGGGAACTATTCAAAATATACTAGGTAATGAACAACTTCCAATTGATGCAGCAGCAGCAACTAAAGTCTTTTTAGATTTTGGTTCCAATGCAGAATGTGTAGGTAGCATAGAGGATGATGACAAAGGAATAATATATGTATTTTTAAAAGGTAATACTGTTAATGGTATTGTAGAATATAATGTTGCTACTAAAATAATACGCCCTTTAATTATAGATGCAACAGCTTCTATTTTAAAATTTGGTGGAAATAAAATTACAGGTATATGTATTTTAGAAGAAACATTATTTTTTACAGACGGTGTAGGCGTAAATGATGGCGCAGAACCTAAAGCAATTGATATAAGACCAGTTGATTCTAATTATGACAGTATATTTAAAGACTACTATAATCTTGATGCAAATAAAGCTAATTTTATAGATACTACACAAATTAATGGTGCAAACTTTAAATTAGAAGATATAACTGTAATATCACCAAAACCTAGAAATGCACCAACGGTATCAATAACAGCATTAACAGCATCAACTGCTACTAATAAAAAAAATGTATTTGAAGATAAGTTTGTAAGGTTTGGTTATAGATGGAAATTTAAAAATAATCAATATTCAGTTATTTCACATTTTACTGAACCTGTGTTCGATCCTAATTTAATATCAGGAACAACGTACGATTTAGAAAATGGATTTAATAATAAAATGTTAAATAACATTGATAGTATTACATTGAGTGACTTTGATGTATCAGCTAGTAATTTAAAATCTGTAGATATATTATACAAAGAAGCCAACAATACTAATATTTATATATATAAAACAATTGAAACGCCTTCAGATTTATCTAGTGGATTAACTATAACAAAAGAAAGTGTTTACTCAGTATTACCAGAAAATCAATTATTAAGGCATTATGACAATGTTCCTTTTAAAGCAAAAGCTTTAGATGCAGTAGGTAATAGACTTGTATTTGGAAACTATATTGATGGATTAAATTTAAACGACTACTCACCTGATTTTAATATTGGAGTTGGCTCAAATACTAAATTTGAACCTAGAGATGAAATAACTGGCACAAATCAAAGTGGGAAAAGAACAATTAAGTCTGGTAGAAATTACCAAATAGGGATTGCTTTTGAAGATCAATTTGGAAGACAAACACCTGTATTAAGTAATGACAGTGGGCTTATAAAAAGAAATTACGGAGTAACCGCCCAAACAGCTTCAGTTGCTTCTGATAATGCAAATGAAAGTAAACAGCTTGTTATAAAAATGGCAGGAGATGCTCCTTCTGATTCCAGAATAACACATTTTAAATTTTATATAAAAGATTCTGCGGCTGAATACTATAATTTAATAGTTGATAGTGTATATGAAGATAATGATGATTCTAGCTTTTTATGGATTGCATTTCCAAGTTATGAAGTGAATAAAATTAAAGAAGACGATGAAATAATATTCAAAAAAACATCAGCGGGAACAGTTGCTTCTACTGATTCAAATTATACTGTAGATAATGCAACGTTTAAAATATTAGATATATCAGAGTCAGCTCCTGTAAATACAGATGTTCCTGAAAAGAAAAGAGGTGTGTTTTTTGCTAAAGTAAAAAGCAACGCTTTATTACAAAGTGGTTTATTAAATTTACAGGGGGCATCGGGGTTTAGTCAAATTGTAGAGCCTGAGTCGGCTAGTTCGGCGTCTACAGATGCTTTATTACTAGGAACAGCTATTAATGATGATGATAACCAAGCTATTGATTTTTATTATAAAAATGGAAAAATTTATGAATATGAAAGACAAAAACAAGGTAGTGAATCACTTACCTTAAAACAAGGATCAGCAAATACTATAAACGGGCATGGTACTAGCAATTGTAGTTTAACAAATGCTAATAATGATTGGTATAAAAGTTCAGATGACGCTCCTACTTCTACGACTTTAGCTGCAGCCGGCGTTACTGAAATATTTTATAGGGTTGAAGGCCCAAATGTAATTAGAGAAGCATTTATATGTTATGGGGCTAGCAGCGCTTCAGACGCCCCATCACCTGCTATATTTGAAACTATACCAGATGAGAATATATTAGATGTATATTATGAAACTGAAAAATCATACTCAATTGATAATTTTAATAATCCTCATAAACTTTTATGGTATAATGCTTTTAATTTTGGAGATGGAGTTGAATCTAATAGAATAAGAGATGATTTTAATGAAACACAGATAGACACACAAGTTAGAGTTTCAACTACAGTTGATGAAGGATTTAAAGAAAGAAACAATACATCAGGTTTAATATATTCTGGATTATTTAATGCAAACAATGGTGTTAATAATTTAAATGAATTTAATACTGGTGTAAAAATAACTAAAAATTTAAATACTGAATACGGTGATATTCAAAAGCTATTTACTAGAAATACAGATATAATTGCTTTTTGTGAAGAAAAAGTTTTAAGAGTGTTAGCTAATAAAGACGCATTATTTAATGCCGATGGGAATGTTAATTTAGTATCAACAAACAATGTATTAGGCCAAGCTGTAGCTTATAATGGCGATTATGGAATAGCTAAAAACCCTGAATCTTTTGCTTGTTATGGAAACGTGGCTTATTTCACAGATAAAATAAACGGAGCAGTTATTAGGTTGTCGCAAGATGGACTAACTTTAATATCTGATAAAGGTATGTCAGCTTTTTTTAGAAACAACTTAGCTAAAGAAGCAGGTAATATAATAGGTTCATATGATGTGTATAGTAACCAGTATATACTAACGATGCCTACCTTTGGATCATCTTTTAGTTTTAAAGAAGATTCAGATGGGTGGCCTTCAAAGTTAAGTTTTTTACCACATTCAGCATTATCATTAAAAGGAGAATACTATTCTTGTTTTGAAGGACAGCTATATTTACACAATGCACCTGGAACAGATAGAAATACTTTTTATGGGCAGTACACTCCATCAGCAGTACAATTAATTTTTAATCAAGAACCTTCTGCAATTAAAAACTTTAAGAATTTAAGTTACGAAGGAACAACTGGTTGGAAAACAGATACAGACCAAACAGGTGCGGTATTTACAGACCAACAAGATGGACAAATAATAGAATTTAAAGAAAAAGAAGGTAAATATTTTGGATTAATATCAGGTATTGATACTAAATTAGATAAAGCAGAAATAAGTAGTGCTGAATTATCAACAAGATTAAAAGATTTTTCAATTCAAGGATTAGGTAATATAAGCGCAATAGTGGGGATAAGGCCTTTTACTTGTACTGATGCAGGATTTGCAATTGCGGATAGCAATACAACAACTGATGGTACAACAGCAATAACATCGTTATCTAAAAGCACAGTAACCGCTGGAACAATTAAATCAGTATCACCTGCTAATATGGTGGTTGGCTCACAAGGATATACTGCTACAATAACAGTACCAAATGGATTTACTAATTCTGGTGCTACTATAGATTGTAATGATAATGCTACTGGAACTGCTGTGACCCCTATATTTACTTGTCCAACAGCGGCTTTGACAATAAATAATGGTACAGTAGGTGCTGATGTTACAGGCAGCGTAAGCGCAGGCACAATTTCATCTTTTACTCCAAATACTTATCAATTAGGCAGCTTTACTTATACAGCTGTTATTGCGGCGCCGGGCAGCGGATTTAGCAATAATAGTGCTAATGTTAGTTGTACAGGAACAGCTACAGGTACTGCTGCAGTTTGTGGATATACTTTAGTTCACAATGATACTTATGCTAGCGGAGGCACAACAATAACAGGATCAAATTTTGGAAGTAGTTATACTGACAATGATGCTATAAGCCTAACAGCAAGTTCTGGCAATATATGTATTGGTGGTGGTTGTACAGCTAGCGCGACTAGTGTGAATACAACAAAAAGTGCTTTAGCCGGTGGAATAGTTATTAGATTCACAGAAGGAACTGCAACTGTTACTGCGGTAACAACAGGAGGATTATGTTCTGATACAAGAGTTTTACAATTACCTGAATCAGGATTTTCTATATTAGGGGCAGGAGCAGCTTTTACATATGATAGTCATATTTTAACAGCCGCTCACCCTAGTACAACTTTAACTAGCTTTCAATGGCATAAAAGTGCTTCTTCTGGTTTTACACCATCAAATAGCACAGCAATCACAGGAGCAACTTCTTTAACATTTGACGCAACACAAGAAGCAACAGGAACTGTATATTATAAAGTTTTTGTAAATGGTGCTTCTAATTCAAGCCAAAAAGCAGTTGTATTTTCAAATAGGCCACAATTAAGTGGTTTAAAGTTTATTGCAGGAGGAACCGCGGCAGACCCATCAGTTTGTACTTCTTCTACAACAAAAAACGTTTTTGTTAAACCATTAAGTGCAAACTTAGAAACAGCAACAGAATTTTTCTCAGATGTTGCTGGTAATAAAAACTCTTTAACAGGATCTTATTCTGCTACAATATCAGGAACAGCTAAATATAGATTTGTTAGTTCTACAGGAGTACCTAATCCAATAGTAACATGTGGATCATCCAGTAGTGCAGGAGGAGAATCAGAGGTACAGAAAGTAAAAGTAAAAGATTGTAGAAATACAATTTCAAAAATTATTGTAGACATAACGCTACCAGCCAGCCAAAACACATTAGCTGTAGGTAATGTTATATCGTTTACCAGTGATATAGGAAGCAATACATTTTTTCATGTTACAGATATTAATGTTACAGGAACTGCTGATCATTCAAGAACTTTAAGTGCAACTCACACCTCTTGTTTAGTTGTTGACCCACCAACAATTGATTTAACAGGTTCAGTAACTGTTTTTGCTGGGGCAAGTATTAGTTTAAATGCACAACCAGCATTTACACCGCAAGGAGCAACATTCACTTATATATATAGAAAAAGCACAGATGGCAGTACACCTTCTGACGTATTATCTACAACTACAAATGCTAATATAACAGATACAGCACCAACTACTGCTGGAACAAATAAATATACTGTTGAAATACAAAGTACAAGTCCATTAATTAAATCAGATCCGCCAAAGGAGGTTAGTGTTACTGGATACCACGCACACACCTTACAATACGCTAGTGGAGGGTCTATATCTAATAGTGCTTGTACAGCTACAGGCACCACAAAAGATGTTTTTGCTAATATTAATTATATAGCAGGAACTATAACTCAATTATATACGTCAGCGGCTGGTAGTACATCATCGTTTTCAGCAGGTACATATTCAGACGGGAACATACACGGTTATTTTAATGCTAGCGGAGTATTACAAAATCAATGGCTATCCTGCCCAATACAAGCATCACCTAGCGTTGTAATAAAACACCCTAATACTTCAGGTAGTGCAGCAAATGTAACAGGGGCAAACCCTTTTGCAGCAATAGCTTTAGTAGCTGATTCAAATGAAGCAATGGGCTCTAGTAGAACTTTTTCCTGGACAAAAGCAATTGGGAGTGGGAGCAGTAGTTCATTCGGGGGAAATGTAGATAGTATTGCTGCGGAACTGTCAACTACTGAAAAAAATGCAATTGGAGTAGGTACTATAACTCATACGTATGGCGTAACTGTTAATGACGGTACAGGTAATTATACAGACACAATTAATGTTACTTGGCAAGGTGTAGCACAACAAGTAGCTGTAACAAAATGTGTTGGGGGCGGAACATATTATGCTAAAATTACTAATTCTTCAGGCTGGCCAGTTAATGCGGTACTTAACTTAGAAGGAAGTGGTTTTGATAATGGTTGTTATAAAGTAACAGATAATAATAGCACAGGTCAAACTTATACATCGGTAATAGTAGCTGGTGGTTATCCTTTTACATTCACATCAACTTGTTGTCAATGTTCTACTTGTACTGTAGCAATAACCGGATCAAACACAGGTACTTTGGGAACTGGTGTAGAAATAACAGTTGGTACACCTTCAGGCTTTACATTAGCAGGAAGTGACCCTATATATAGGTGGTATAGAAAAGTAGGCTTTGGAGGCAATTATGTTTTACAATCAGCATATAATAATGATGCAACTCCAACTTTTAATGAAACAGGTAGTCCAGCAGATTATTATTACAGGGTAGACGTATATGGAACAAACGCAACAAGCTCAGGACATTTAGCTTCTACTGAGCATCAAATAACTTGGTCACAACCAACAAATCCAACGGCTAGATCCTTCCAAATGATAAATTTATTAACAGATTGCTCAGGTACAGAATCAGCTGGTCAAGTTGTTTATGGTAGAATAACATCTAATATAACAGATGCAGCAGCAGATGCTTATGTAGGCACAGTAGCATCAATAGCAGGTAATGCAACAACTTGTTTTCAAATTCAACAAGAAGTTACTCATGACACATCTTATCCTATTTTAACATCTCATGCAACCTGTAATAGTTGTTACAGTACATTAACAACAGATTGTAGTATTTCTATGTCAGTTAATAGCACTTATGACTCTGTTAATGGTACAGCTGATTTTACAGCAGTTATAGGTACAAGTGCCGCAGCAACCGACACTATATCTTTAGCAGCAACAGATGGTAGTTTAGTAAGCCCAACAAGTACAACAGTAAGCGCTTTAGAAGGAACATTGACTGTAGATATAGGCTCTGGAAAAACATTAAGAGCAACAATAACTAGTGGTACCTGTATAAACACAACTGTTACTAGGCAAGCACCTTCAGCTGCTTGTCACGCAATAACAGTACATTACACTACAAGTAATCCTGCTACAGACTCTACGGCTAAAGCAAATTTATGTGGTGGTGGCCCAACAGAATCTAGACGTTTCAATGCTTCATCTTTATCATTAGCAACACAGGTATTTTCTTCAAGAAATGATTGTACAACTGGATTGTCTTCAGTTAGGTATTTTTCTACAGATAATACACATTACCATGTTTGGAATGGATCATCTCTTTCAAACGCAATTCCATTGAACTGTAGCGCAAGTGGAAATATACAATAGCGTTTAACTATAATTTAAAAAACGTAATAATAACAACATGAGTCTTATAACATTAGAAACAACTTTTAAAAAAAATACTTCATTACAGGTGGGAGATCAAATATATTATCTTAGAACAGATGGTAATGTTGATAGAGTAGGGCCTGTACAAAGTATAGGTGATAATTATATAGTATGCGAAGGCGAAGGTAATTTATCACAACTTATAGGTTCTAGTTATATATTTTTTGGTAAAGACAATAGTAAAAACCTTTCAGGTTTAATAGGTTATTATGCAGAAGTAAATTTAAAAAACGACTCAAAAGATCATGCGGAGTTATTCGCAGTAAACTCAGAAATATTTATAAGCAGTAATTAATATGGATCCAATATCATTAGTAGCAGCAGCAGTCCCTTCTATTGTTTCAGGAATAGGAAGTCTTTTTGGAGGAAGAAAAAGAAGGAGAAGAGAAAGAGCAGCACAAAATCAATACAACCAAGCTTTAGCTGGATATAAAAACTTTGAATTCGAAAATGCTTTTGAAGGATTAGAAAATCCTATGGAAGATTTAAGAGTATCAACTGAAGCGGCTGAATTTCAATCACAACAAGTACAACAAGGTTTAGCACAATCATTAGATGCTTTAAGAGGTGCAGGTGGTGGAACAGGAGCAGCAGCAGTTGCACAAGCAATGGCTGGACAGCAGGCTAAAACTCAGCAACAAATAGCAGCAGATATTTCTAAACAAGAAGTAATGAATGAAAGAATGGCGGCACAAGCGGCAATGAGAATGCAAGCTATGGAGGCGCAAGGTGCAATGGCTGTACAAACACAAGAGTTTGGAAGAGAAAGTACAATACTAGGTATGCAACAACAAGAATTAGCAGGCGCTAGAAAAGCAAGAGCAGAAGCAACATCAGCATTAGGAGGAATGTTTGGAGGTATTGCAACAGCAGGTATAGGTGCTGGAATGGCAGGGCTTGGACCGTTAAAAGGATTAAAACTCCCAACAACTACATAAATTATGGCAGCAGATAAAAGTTTAATACAAGGAGCAGCGGCATTAGCGCAGGCGGATTCAGCAATGGGATCAGCTTTTACAAAAGGAGCAGCAGCGGGTGCGGCACCAGTTATGAAGCAATTCATGCAAAACATTGAAAAAGAAAATAAACTAAATGACCAATTGGTTGCAAACGCGGAGGCTATCAACATGAAAATTATGACTGATCCTAAAGCAGGAGGGGAATACCATGAAGATATAAGAGCTATAGCAACTACTACAAGATCTGAAATATTAAATATAGCTAAAGATAAAAGCTTATCAAGAACAGAAAGAAATAGGCTAATAACGGAAAAAGTCGATGGGTTTAATTCAACAACATCAAAATATTTAATAGGACAAAAGATAGAACAAGATTTTAACGCTAATATTGCTTCAGGTGGATTTAGTAATGAAAATACAGCATTGAAAGAAGATGCAGCAACTATATCTGAATATTTTAAAGGTGTAGGTGAAGTTAATAGAACTGAAACTGGATTTGTATTTAAAAACTGGAATGACTCTAAAGAAAATAAAGAAATATCTTTTGAAGAATTAAAAAATTATTTACCTAAAAAGGTAGATGGAAAAGCTTTAAATAAAATGGAAGTTGATGTTGAAAGGCTTGCCAAAAAGAAATATGGCACTGAAGCAGAATTCGATGAGGCTATTAACATTGAAATGAATGGTTATAATATTGATGAAAGAAAAAATTTATTATCAAATAAATTACAGTACGGAGATATTTCTGGTTTATCAGAAGATGATGTAAATAAAAATTTTAAAACTTTATTTACGCAGAATGTTAAAGACATGGTGCAGCCAGAGCAGCAGGATAATTTAAGCTACGCAGAAGGTAAAAATAATGCTAAAAAACAATTTATAACAGATCTATTTAAACAAATTGATAATATTAAAGTTGGTGAAGGTAGAAATGCAAGGGAAATTACTGGGTTACCTTCTAATTATCAAATCCTTTTTCAAGAAAATCCAAATACAGGCGATCGTACAAGATTTATTAGAAACATAGGTGCTAATAAAGCTGATATACAACTACCTGAAAACGCAAAAGCGGCTGATATAATTAAACTGTTAAAAGGTTCTTATCAATCAGATATGTATACCATAGGAATGCCAATAGACTTACCATAATAATTAAAATAAAATAATATGTACGAATACAACGGTCAACAATTTTCATTAGATCAAGTAGAGGCAGCAGCGGCTAATAGAAGCATGTCACTTGAAGACTATATTGAAAAATTTGGTGTAACTAAAATACTAGAAAGTTCACCGGATTTTCAAAACCCTACAATGCCGGGTGCGGTTGTAGGAGAGAACCAAGCGCCCGATACGGAATCCAAATCGGTAGATCCTTCTGGGGTTATATTCGTTCCACTCGCAAACGGGATTAAAATACCGATTACTTATGGGGGCGAAAGTGTAGATGACTTAACTGGAGATGAAATTTTTCAAAGAGTTATTGATAATACTAAGCCGATACTAAAAAAGCAATGGGAAGGGTTAAAAGCAGAGGCAGTCGATTGGTTTGGAAACGTAGTAGGAGAAGATTTTACAGATTTAGTTACAAAAGGGGATCAGGGCCCTATTTTATATATAGACCCTAAAACAAATAAAAAAATATCATATAAAGAAAATCCTGAAAGATGGGTTGAATTAAATAGTGAAAAAGCTTTCAATTTTGATTCAAATATAAAGTCCGTGTATTCTAACACAGGTGAAGAGGTCGGTAGGGCTACGGAAAAATATATGATTGATACATTTAAAAAAATTGATGAAGAATCAAGCAAAATACAATATGCGGGTTCTTTAGTAAAAGGTGTTGCAGGCTCTGATGGGCCTTCGGCTAAAGAATTTTTTGGTGGAGCTTTATCAACAGTGCAGTCTTTAGTTACCAGTATGGTCCCAGCTCTTTTAACCAGAGGAGCTACTATTGCTCCACAAATAACAGGCTCTATGTATGGGGACTACAATATAGAAAAAGCTAGAACAATTTATGGCGATGACCCTAAGGCTTTTGATAAACTTGTTGAAAATGATGAAGTAGAATTTACAATACCAGTAGCTTTAGGATTTGCTGCAACAGCGGGTGAATATGTTGGTATGAAGGGTGTGGGTAGAACAATCGCTAGAAGTGGATTAAAAAGTAAAAATGCTATTTTACATTTATGGGCAGCAGGTGGAGAAGGTACTACTGAGTGGTATCAAACCGGTGTGGAGGGGTATAGTACAGCTACAGCACAGGGTAAAAGTGCTGGTGAAGCCGCTAAAGACGCTTGGGATTTAATGATATCGCCACAAGGTATTGAAGCTTTTGTACAAGGAGCTTTCGGTAGTGGTATGATAACTACAAGTAGTGCTGCAGTTAAAAATGCTTATATATCAGCAAGAGATAATAGTGAAGGCTTAGGTATAGTTCCTAAAGGAATGAGGGATTTAGCCACTTTAAAACAAAAAGCTTTAGAAACAAGAGATCCTGATGTAAGAGCCGGTATAGAAAATACCATAGAGGAATTAACTAATAAAATTAAAGCGTCCGTTGAAAAAGGAAATAATATAGTTGACAATGCAACCGAGGGAGAAGTTAATATTATTGCAGACTCCCAAGTGGCTTTAGAGTTATACAAAACAAGAGCCGCTACGTTAACCGCTAAATTAGAAGCGGGAACAATAACTCAAGAGCAGCATGATCTTGCATTAACTGGATATGTTAATGAATATACTAAATCTCAAGAAGCTGCAAAAAATACTATAGGTGAAATATCAAGTAAAAATCAACAAGCTTCTAAAAATAATGAGGAGTTATTAGGCGTTATAAAAAATCCAGAATCTACAGAACAGCAAATAGCTACAGCTAAAAATAAATTAGTAGAAAACAATCAAGGGTTAATAAATAACATAGTAAATAAAAACTTTAACCCAACATTAGATACGACTTTAACAAAAGATGATTTTACATCTGAGGTTAACGTTCAATTTTCTAATTTAATAAATTCATATAAGCCAGAATCAGGAACACCATTTGGTGCGTATGTAGCTCAAAATTTACCAAGAAGATTACCGGCAATATTTGATAAATTAGTTGAAACAAAAACTAATGAAGAGGGTAAAAAAGAAATAATATCTAAACAAGATATAACTGAAAAACAAATTGAAGGTGAAATAACTACGCAAGGAGAAGTTAAATTAGAAACTGAAAAAACTAAATCTGTTAAAAATAAATTATTTACATCTAAGATTGGTTTTGATAAAAAGTTTGTTCCAGGACAAACAGATAAAACTTTTGCCGATGTATTTTCTGAAGCTGTTGCTAAAACATTTGGTACAAGTTTGCCAGAAGTAACTGATAAAAACTTTGTAAAAGAATTTCAAAAGAAAAATAGAGCTGAGCTAACACCTATAATTCAAAATTTATTAAAAAAAGATAAAGACACAGGTGTTGATAATTTTAAAATATTTCTTGAACAAAACTTTGATGAAGTTATAAATCAATTACCTCAAAACGTTATAAACAAAAAATATAAAATGCTAAGGGAAGCTGTTACAGATGAACAAGGTAACAGGCGAAGAGAAGCAACAAAAGAGGGGAATGTAATGTTTACAAAGGTGCAGCAAGAAAAAGCTGATTTTATAAAATATTTTACAGATCCTGAACTTGGTTCAAGTACAAGAAGTGACAGAAAACAATCTTTATTAAGAACATTAGTAGATGAATTATCTGCGGATGCTGCATTAACTGTTGTAAAAGATAAAGATATTATGGATAAATTTAAATCCATTCAAGAAGTAGAGGGCAAAAAAATTCCAGATAATTTAGAAAAAACTATATTACAATCTATAGACAGAATAGATGGTTTAATTAATGATTTTGAAGCATTTTTAAATGATAAAGATGTTTTAAGATCAGATTTGGGTATAACAAATGGAGTTGTAAGAACAATTGTTTTATTTTTAAAAGGAGTAAAAGCTTCATTAAAACAAGGTTTAAATTTAGCACAGGCTATAAAAGAAAACATTGGGAAATTAAATTTATTTTTTAAGTCAGAAAAATTAACAAAACCTGAACAAGATTTAGTTGCTGAGGTTGTTAATGAAATAAACTCTGAAGGAAAACTGCCAACAGCTAATGATTTAAAACAAAGGTTTAGAGGTAAGTCAAAAGATTTACAGCGTAAGTCATTTAATGAAGTCATAATACCTTTATATAAGGATTTAGTTAAAGACTTAAAAACTGGGTCAAAAGAATTACTTGCTAAAGATTTTTATAGTAACTATTATAGAACTTTAAGTAAATTAAACGAAGTAGATCAAGCTGGTGTAACAAAATATTTTAAAAATATATTTGGTAAAGATATTAATTTAACTGTTAATAATTCTGTTGTAAAAATTAATGGTAACAGAATTAAACCTAATATTGTAGATCAAACTCACACTGCTAGATTTATTAAAAAATTTAAAGTTAACGAAAATAGCCTTAGAGAAAAGCAAGAAAAGCAAGCACATGCTAATAGAGACCAATTAGTTGATTTATTAGACGTATTTAAAAAAGGCTATAAAAAAGACAAATCTACATTAAAAGAATCTTTTTATGTTTTAAATGGACTGGGAAATGACATGAATAGCTTAGGTAAAAAATATCAAGTTTTAGGTAAAGAACAAAATAATGAAGCTATAAAGAAGGGGGCTAAAATGACCTTAGAGCATAACCCACCATACGATGGAATATTAGCCAATGTTTTTTTACCATATATACAAGGTAAAGTAACTAAAAAAGATTTATTAAATTCTATGGCCTCCCATAAATTGGAGTTGATTTTAAAAACTGATGCTGATAAAATAAATAAAAATTTAAAAGAGTCTATGCCCCCCGGTTTTGATTATTTTAAAGATGATCCTGTAGTTAGGTTGCAAACTGTAAAGCCCGAAATTGAAAAATCAATTGAAAAACCCAATGCAGAACTCAATGAAATGCTTGAAAGAACAAAGGGTATTACATCAACAGAAAGAGTTTCTGTAGCTAAAGCAAAAACATTAGGGGCTAAAAACGAAAGAATAAAATTGTTTGTACCTAACACAGCGGAAGATTTATTAGGCTTATTGTATAGATTTGCTGGAAAAGGCAAACAAGGTGATGCAGATTTAAAATGGATTAAGCAAACTTTTACAAGACCTTTAACAAGAGCAAATTTAGAATTTGAAGCTTTACAGGTTAGATCAAATGAATTTTTAAAGGAAGCAAAAGCTATAATGACTGAGTTAAAGATTGATTTAACAAAAGAAGCTATAGACGGGTACACTGTAGAGCAAGCTATTAGAATACATCTTTGGACTAAAAGGGGATTTAAAGTTCCAGGTATGGACCAAAATATAAACAAAGAACCTGGCCCCGAACAAGCTAAAGTTAATCAATGGGTAAGGCAAAATTTTGATTCACTAGAATTTACAGACGCGATTGAGCAGGCTTATATAAAAAATGAAAGCAAGTACCCTGAGCCAGACGAGGATTGGATTAGCGGAACTATTACAACAGATCTATTAGAGTTTACTAATACACAAACAAGAGCAGAAACTTTTCAACCATTTTTTGACAATATAAATGCGGCGCTTGGTAAGTTTGATAAATTTAATGGTAAATTATCTGGGCCAACTATAAATAAAATAAGAAGTATTTATGGTAATTCATTCGTAGAGGCATTAGAAAGTTCTTTTTATAGAATTGGTACAGGTAAAAACAGAACGTATCAATTAGATAAACAAGGTGGTGTAATGCTTGATTGGTTAAACAATGCTATAGGTAACATAATGTTTATTAACACTAGATCCGCGTTACTGCAAACTATATCAGCAGCAAACTTTGTTAATTGGAGCGATAATAATCCTTTAAATGCAGCCAAAGCATGGGCAAATCAACCTAAATTTTGGAAATATTTTAATAAAATATTCTTTTCAGATTATTTAGAATCAAGAAGATCTGGTTTAAGAACTGATGTAAATGAACAAGAAATAGCAACCGCAGCGGCAAATTCAAAAAACCCAACAAGAGCTGTAATAGCTACGATATTAAAAAAGGGTTTTATGCCAACACAATATGCGGATAGTTTTGCTATTGCTTATGGTGGTTCTTCATTTTTAAGTAATAGAGAAGCTAAGTATAAAAAAGACGGAATGTCTGAACAAGATGCTTTTGATAAAGCTTTTGAAGATATGCGTGAAATAGCTGAAGACACACAACAATCTGGTAGACCAGAAAAAATATCACAAGAACAATCTGGTTTCGCAGGAAGACTTATACTTGCGTTTCAGAATACACCGATGCAATATAACAGACAAATTAAAAAAGCTGGTTTAGATTTAATAAACAATAGAGGGGATTGGAAAACTAACATAAGTAAAATAATATATTATGGTGGTATACAAAATGCTTTATTTTATTCTTTACAACAAGCTTTATTTGCTGTAATGTTTGATGAACCTGAAGATGAAAAAGAAGAAAAAAGAGAAAAAGAAAGATATTATAGAGTTGCTAATGGTATGGCTGATTCTATATTAAGAGGGTCAGGTGTATTTGGAGCTATGTTAGGTACTACTAAAAATGTAATTTTAAAAATTGCAGAAAGAGAAGGATTCGATGAAAAAGCAATTGAAGAAATATTTAACTTATCACCACCAATTGGTACTAAAACAAGAAAACTATTTGATATAAAAGATAAGTTTACATATAAGCAAGAGTTAAAGAAAATGAAAGAAATGGGTATTGATACTGAAAACCCAGCTGTATTAGCTGCGGGTGACGCACTCTCCTTTGGTTTAAACTTGCCAGCTGATAGAGCTTTAAGAAAAATAAACAACTTAAGAGCGGCTTATGATAAAGAAAATGAAACGTGGCAAAGAATAGCGTTATCACTTGGTTGGAGTAAATGGGATGTTGGTATTCCATTTGAAAGTGCTAAAAATAAAAAAGCCAAAGTAGTACCATTGCCGGCTAGAAGATCTAAAAGTAAAAATTTAACAGTTGAATAAATAAACAAATTATGCCAAAAGACGCGTGTTATAAAAAAGTAAAAGCAAAATATAGAGTATTCCCATCTGCATATGCAAGTGGAGCAATAGCAAAATGCCGTAAGGTTGGTGCTGCCAACTGGGGTAATAAATCTAAAAAATAATGAAAGATAAATTTAAACCACATATGATGTATTGCAAAAATGGTAAAGACTATAAAGCAAATACATATAAACAACATTTAGCATTAAAGAAAAAAGGATGTGGTCATTCTAAAATTAAAAAATAATGGCTGTTCGTAAAACAAAATCAGGAGCAAATCTTAAACGTTGGTTTAAAGAAAAATGGGTTGATGTCCGTACGGGTAAACCTTGTGGTAGACGTAAGGGCGAAAAAAGAGGTACA